>Ga0247844_1002858_pt1 | contig 26957 bp, 16 predicted proteins | sample LaCtaG_FD_192421 | JGI IMG/M metagenome (GOLD analysis project Ga0247844, IMG submission 192421) | Freshwater microbial communities from meromictic Lake La Cruz, Castile-La Mancha, Spain - LaCruzMarch201714.5m_1 | ecosystem: Environmental > Aquatic > Freshwater > Lake | place: Spain: Castile-La...
GTTTACAAAATAAATTTCGTCGGCATTTTCTATTGTATTGAGGCGATGAGCTATGACAATACGTGTGGCTGATTTTGGTAATTTACGCAGAATATCTTCGAGCAATTGTTCTGTAACTGTATCAATATTAGCTGTTGCTTCGTCGAGAATTAACAAATCTGGCCTACGGATTACAGCGCGCATAAAAGCAATAATTTGCTTCTGACCTAAGCTAAGCCCTTCGCCTGAGGCTTTAATTTCGGCATTTAATCCACCTTCAAAACGTTCGAGCAAACCATCCAAGTTAACTTCTTTGAGTTCATTTAACAATTCTTCATCTGTCAAATTAATAAAACAAGCATTTCCGTATAAAATATTGTCGCGAATTGAACCAGTAAACAAAAATGGCTCTTGAAGTATAAAACCAATTTTGGCTGTTCGATCTGATGAATTATAAGATCTAATATCTTTTCCATATAAAAGAACTTTGCCATCTGTAGGGTCGTAGAGGCGTGCAATTAATGAAGCTGTAGTAGTTTTACCACCACCTGTAGGTCCAACAAAAGCATAGATTTTGCCACGTTCCAAGTCAAAACTCACATTGCTTAAAATCTCTTTATCAGCAATATATGAAAATGTAACATTTTGGAATGAAATTAAAAACGGATTTTTTAAATCCGCTTTATCGGGAACAATCTTTAAATTATTTTCTTGTGTCATGATTTGCGAAATACGTTCCCAACCGGCCAAGGCTACTTGAAAACTTGCCCATAGCGCTGCAATCTGTCGGAGTGGATTGTAAAACTGAGCAATATAAGCCAAAAAACTGATAAGCAAACCCACCGAGAATTGTCCGATAGTGATAAGATAAATACCAAAAGCAAGCACAATAAGTTGACCTAGATTAGACGAAATGCCAAAAACTGGTGTGAAAATATTATTAGCAATGCCCGCATTTACAGCAGTTTTGTAGTTTTCGACATTTGCATCATCAAATTTTTTGCGAAAATAGTCCCTTCGATTGAACGCAACAATTACTTTGAAATTATCCAAACTTTCTTGTATTTCGGCACTTAAACTACCTGTACTTTTCATATTTTGTGCATTTTGCTTTTTAACCCAAGGCGATAAAGCACGCGTAAAAAACAACAGTAAAAGAGCAGGCGTAAGTGCCGCTAAAGCTAACTTAGCATCGATGGTAATAAGAAAAATACCAGCACCTATCATGGTAAAAATACTGCTCATAAACTGTACAAGCGACTGTGAGAAAAATTGATTTATTTTATCAGTATCGTTATTAATACGAGATATGAGATCACCCGATTTATTTTCGGTAAAAAAACTAATGGGTAAATCTTGCAATTTACTGAATACATTATTGCGCAAATTGTACATCATACGTTGACCTACGCGACCCATAAGTTGAGCTTGCGTATAACCGCTTACAAGAGCAAGTAAAAAAACGCCCAGCAAAATAATTGAAATTCTCACCAGACCATCGTAGTTATTAGTTACAATATATTTATCTACTGCCGTTCCCATCAAATAAGGTGCAATAAGATTTAAACCTGAATTGATAAAAATAAATACAATGGCAATGTATAAATTGTTTCGTTCCTGACCCACAAGCGTCATTAACCTAGTTAAAATAACTTTTGTTGTTATTTTAGTTGGAGTTGACTTTTCTCCTTCGTATTTAGTATTAAGATTATAGCTCATAATGATTTGTGCTGCGTTGAGAGTTATATATTTGAACGTATTCAGGACTTATTTCCATCAGATGATTATGCGTACCAATAGCCAAAATTTCACCTTCTTCAATTAATAATATTTGTTCGTAATCTTGTACCGAAGCTATTTTTTGAGTAATTGAGAGCAAAGTTATGTTGGGATAATTACGTTTTATGTTATCCAAAATATTTTGTTCTGTTTGTTTATCAATACGAGCTGTAAAGTCATCGAGCAATAGTATATTGGGATTCATGGCCAAAGCGCGTGCCAACATAATGCGTTGTTTCTGACCCCCCGATAGGCTAGTGCCTCGCTCACTGATAATTGTTTCGAGTCCAAGAGGCAAAGTGGCTATAAAATCATGCAATTCGGCAGTTTCAATTGCTTTTTGCATATTTTCATCCGTTACCTTTTCGTTAAAAGCAATATTCTCGCGTAGGCTTAAACTAAAAACCACGCTATCCTGAAAAACAAATCCAATTTGATGCTGAAAACTCTCTTTGTTATACTCATTTAAATCAATATCGTCGAACAAAATTTGACCACTGTCAGGCTTTAACAAACCCGTTAGCAAATAAAGCAATTGTGTTTTTCCGGCAGCAGTTGGGCCTAAAATAGCTGTTTGAGTGCCTGGCTCTATTTCAAATGAAATGTCTTTCAGCACTGGTTTTTCATCAAATTTTACAAAAACATTTTTTAGTTCAATTTTGCCTGAAAGTTGTTTCCCAACTGTACCAAAATCACTGGTTTCAGGCGCATTGAGCACTTCGCTTACACGAGCATACGCTACCGAAGCTTGCGCAATAAAATTACTTATAAAACCAATAACCATAATAGGGAATATAAGCAAAACAAGATACGAACTAAATGCTGCAAAATAGCCCAATGACATGGATCCATTGATTACAAAATGTCCACCCAAGGCCAAAATTGCAAGCGAAGCCATATTACCTACAAATACCACAATGGGAATTAATGTTGCAAAAAGTTTAAGAATAGATAAGCTAAGGTTGCGTGCCGTAGTATTGGCTTCCATAAATTTATTAAACTCAGTAATTTGAGCATTCAACACACGTACCAAAGCAGCTCCAATAATACTTTCGTTAATAACTTTATTTAGGCGGTCAACCATTTCGCGGCTTTTTTTGAAAAGCACACTCAATTTACCAAAAACCACACCAAAAGCACCAATAATAACTGGAATAATTACCAATACATTCAAGGCCAATTTCCAATTAATTGATAATAGTAAAACACTTGCACCAATAATTACAAATACCGACGAGGCAAGCATAACAACCGCCATCGATACAAACATTTTTATAGAATCAATATCTGAAGTTAGGTTTGTAAGTAGTTTCGAAGGATTCGATTCACGAATAAATTCGAAACTTTGCCGTGAAATTTTATCGGTTAATTGTGTTCGTAAATCGCGCGCAACACGCTCTGATGCATAGGTTTGCAATATCCCTTGAAAAAATGTAAATATAAAAATTACTAGTGAAGCAATCAGAAATTCTAAAATAACTGTTTGCAATGAGAATGTGCCTTTTGTAAAGTCGTCGATACTATGCGAAATAATTTTTGGAATAAAAAGATTGACTGCATTACTCAGAAGTGCAGCCAAAATTAAACCAAAAATAATTAGTTTATAGGGTTTTAATACTCCAAATATACTTGGACCTTTGGGCTTGTTGTTTCGTGCTTTTTTATCCGACATAAAAATTTCTTTACAAAATTATAATTGCTATAACGTTTTATTTAGCGATTTGGTTGCAATATACAATAATTTATTTGCAAAATGAAACAATCTAAACAATAACAATGTTACATTTAGAATAAAGTAAGATTGAACATTTTTTGTTTCAAAAAATAGTATTACTTTTGGCGTCCAATTATTAAATAAATATTCACAAATTATTCAATATATATGCTTCAATTTTCGAAAATAAGAGTTTATTTAGTGGTAATGTTTTCAATGATTTTTTCAACCACTTTTGCAATTTACTCTGGATCAGGAACTTTCACCAAAATATCTTCGATTAATGATTTAACTGATGGATATTATGTAGTAGCATACGGAACATCATTTGCTATGAACAATACAAATGGGGGAAGCTATTTTGAGCATTCAACAATTACGCCTAATTCGAATAACATATTAAATCCATCAACATCAATTGTTTGGGAAATTAAGTCCCATGAAAGTGGAGGTAGAACAATCTATAACGAAGCAAGTTCAAAGTTTGTATCATATACTGGTTCATCAAATGCTTCGTATGCTGTAAACTCAGTTTCAGGTGGTAGCGAAAGATGGACTTTTGCTTATTCAAGTACACTTTTCACCATTACTAATGTGACTTCGTCAACTCGACTTCTACAATACAACACTTCAGCGCCACGTTTTGCTTGTTATACAGGTTCTCAACAAAATATAACGTTATATAAATTAGCTACACCCACTTGCACCACATCTAACCTTGCTTTTGCCGATGCAAGTGTAAACCGATTAATTTCTGCAGGAGTATTTACAAAAACAGCCAGTTCATTAAACAACACTACTGCAATATCTTACACCAGTTCGAACGAGACAGTAGCAACTGTAAATGCAACAACTGGCGAAGTAACTCCATTAACAGCCGGAACAACAACCATTACTGCAACACAAGCTTCTGGCGCACACAACGCTGTTGATTATTGCGCAGCAACTGCCACATACAATTTAAATTTAACTACTAATGCACCAACAATTACTGTTACTGAAGTTGAAGTGCCTGCCCTTATAGCTTATGCTGGAGAATCGGATTCGGAAATAATACAAGTTTCTGGTGTTAATTTAATCGAAAATATAACTTTGGCCATTACAGGAACTAATGCCAATTTGTTTTCAGTTTCGACTACAACAGTTAGCCAAACAGGAGGAACAGCAAATCAAACTGCTGTAACAGTAAATTACAATCCAACAGCATCAGGCTCACACACCGCCACATTAACTCTTTCGAGTGCTGGAGCACCAAGTATTATTCGCAATTTAAATGGATCGTCCACTTGGAAACCGCTACTTACTCCTGTTGCAACCAGTGCAACTAATATTTCGACCACCGGATTTACAGCCAATTGGAATGCTGTTCAAGGAGCAACTGAATATGAGTTGAGTGTGTTTACAATTACAAATACCACTGCCATATCATCGGATTTATTTATTTCCGAATATATTGAAGGTTCAAGCAATAATAAAGCAATTGAAATATACAACGGAACAGGTTCTCCGGTAAATTTATCGAGCTACTCACTTAAAAAACAGACAAATGGGTCAGGTGATTATGGCGATGCATTGGCACTCTCAGGAACACTTGCAACTGGTGATGTATATGTTATAGCAAATGCATCAGCTAATTCAACTATACAAGCAGTTGCAGATTTACAAACTTCGAGTGCAGCACTTTCGTTCAATGGCAATGATGCTATTGCTTTATTCAAAAACAACACTCAAATTGACGAAGTTGGTGTTTTTAACTTAACTTCAAATTGGGGTACCGACGCAACATTAATTCGCAATAGTTCTGTTAATTCTCCAAAAGCTACATACGATGCCGCAGATTGGGATTCGAATCCAACCGATTATTTTACAAATCTTGGTTCGCACACTATGATTGGTTCATCTATCTCAAGCACACCGCTTTCTGGTTCTCCATTTACGATATTAAATGATGTAAGCAAAACGTTAACCAATTTGAACCAAGGATCAACTTATGAATATATTGTAATTGCTAAAAACGCCAATGTAAATTCGTCTTTTTCAAATACAATTAGTGTAACAACCAGTACAGGCACAGGCATTTCGACACTAAAAAATGGACTTTACGTCTATCACACTGATAACCGATTGATTATTAATTCTCCAATTGAAAATTATATTGGCATATACAATTCAGTGGGACAATTATTAAAACAAATAAAATTAAATGCTGGTAAAAACGAAATACAATTAAATTACAAAGGAATTTGTATTTTGAAATCTAATAATGAAGCAATTAAAGAAGTGTTATAACAAATCAAATATTTCATAAATAAAATGGATGTGGATTAATGCTACATCCATTTTTTTATGCCCAACTCCTATCCTACCCAATTAAATTTTGATATTTTTTCATCATCGCTTCATAAACGAAGAATAATACTCGTTTATGAATATAATATTCAAATCAAAAAATGTGCTATTACTCTCATTACATGCCACTTAAATAAAGTGGTTTAATTTTTGATTGTAGTATACTGTAATAGGCAATAAAAAATTATATCTCTATCAACTAAATTGTTTGTAAATTGTTATAATAGTATGTATTACAATTTTATTAGTTAAAAACAAAACAAAGTGCTACATTTAAATTAAATTTATTTATATTTGCAGCATAATTTGTTAGATTAAATTACTATTATTCAACCAAATAGAGTATTTAAAATATCTGTAATTACGCACAAACCAATTAAAAATCTTATGAAAACAATGCAACTCAATTCCCAAGCAAGTTTTATATCAAACTTTAGAGTTAAATTATTTATCCTTTTAGCAATAAGTTTAGCTGGAAATCAATTAGTTAATTCACAAAACTTCAACTATTTAACTACAACCGGCAATATTGGTACCACCTATAGCTGGATAGATTGTTCGGGAGGTTCGAATATTACTTCGGGGCGTGCATCTGCAGCCGCCATTAATTGGCCATTTAACTTTCGGTTTTATAACAGCACTTACACTAGTTCAAACACCTTAAGTGTTTGCACCAATGGGTTTATTCGATTGGATGGAACTGCTTCCACCACAGCGGCTACGGCTACTGCTTATACCTTAGGAAGCGCCAGCACCGAACTTGGCCAAATAGTAGCGCTGGGCGTTTATGAAAACAAAGTAGGTGATGGAGGAGGCTGGGTACGTTCAGCAACTACTGGTACTGCACCAAACCGAATTTTCACAATTGAATATAATAATTTTGAAATTAGATTTAATGATGGGAATTATGCTGATTTACAAGTTAGTTTTTACGAAACAAGCAATAAAATTGTTTTAAAATTAGGTACTGAAAACGTTACTAGAGCTTTAGCTGATATTGGTTTACATAGTGGAACTTCGGGTTACTTTAATGATTGGCAAGATGTGGATAATGGCACAAACAATACCTGGATTGAATATACATTACCTCCAGTTGAAGTAAATGCAACAGGTGGAACTACACTTAATAATTACAATACTATTAAAGAAGCATTTGATGCCATAAATGCAGGAACTCATACAGGTACATTAACAGTAAAAGTAAATGGCAGTATTACAGAAACGGCTACTGCCGTATTAAATGCAAGTGGATCGGGTAGTGCCAGTTACACTTCGCTTAACATGTATCCAACAACAACTAGCTTATCGGTTAGTGGGTCATTAACAACACCACTTATTCAACTTAATGGTGCCGATAATGTAACTATTGATGGTCGCGTAAATCAAACGGGTGCTACTAGCTTGGCAATAACCAATAGTTCAACTGCATCGGGTGCACGTACCATTGAATTAATAAACTCAGCCGAAGCCAATTACATACAATATTGTACTATTTCAGGTGCTGGAACTTCGGCTACACAGGGAGTTATTAATATATCAACTTCAACCTCAGGAAATGGAAATGATGGCAACTATATTCAATATAACAATTTAAAAGGTGTTAGCACTTCAGATAGACCAACAAATATTATATATTCGGCTGGTGCTTCGAGCTATATCAACAATCAGAATTATATTCGAAATAATAATATATACGATTTTTTAAGGCTAGGAGCAGCCTCTAATGGGATCATGATTAGTTCATTTTCGTCGGGTTTTAGTATTACTGATAATAGTTTTTACCAAACTGCATCGTTTGTACCAACTGCCTCGGTAGATTATGATGTGATTCGAATTGACAACACATCGGGTAACGATTTTGTAATTAATGGAAATTTCATTGGAGGTAGTGCGGCTAATGCTTCAGGCACCTGGACAAAAACAAATGCATTCAACAATGGCTTTGAAGCTATTTATATGAATGTAGGAACAACCAACAATAGTTTACAAAACAACATAATTGATGGCTTTAGTTATGCAAACTCAGGAGCTGCCAACTGGATTGGGATTAATATTGCCGGTGGTACTGTTGGTGTTGGAACTGCGCTAGCAAATATTATTGGCGAAACAACAGGAACAGGAGCCATCACTTTCACAGCTGGGGCTACTGGTGCATCGTTTTATGGTATTTATGTGGCTTCAACCTCTACAATGACGGTTTCGAACAATATCATTGGAAGTATTACGGTAGCTACAGCCAATGGAGCGCATGCAGCCAATTTTTATGGAATTCATAAAACGGCAGGTACAGGTTCGTTTACAGCCACTTACAATTCAGTAGGTAGTGCGTTAACTTTAAATAGCATTCAAACAAGCTCAGCAGCAACTGGCAATTCGCAAATATTATATGGTATTTATAATCTTGGAACTGGTGCTATTACCATTTCGAACAATACTGTTTCGAACCTAACAAATAGTACCACTGAAACAACATTAGCTTCCCGTACTCGTGGAATTTTCACGAATGATGGCGCTAATACTGTGGAAAGCAATACCGTTTTTAAACTGAACACTACAGGTTTATCCAATGGTTTAAATTTCCCAAATGCAGCAATTGTAGGTATATCGGTTATTAGCAATACATCGGGCAATGCCCAATCGATTAACAAAAACACCATTTACAATATTGAAACAACAGCCACAGGTAAAATTGAGATGTATGGTATATTTTATGATGGTCCAGATGATATAGAAGCCACAATTTCAAGAAATTTTGTTCACACCTATGTAGTACCTACTGATGGCTCAACAGGCACATATTTGCATGGTATTTCGCTTTACGATGGTAACTACATTGCTTCTAACAATATTGTATATTTAGGCAGTAATATTACTATTGGTTGCTCAATCTGGGGCATTTGGACGGGTACTAACGATGCTGGCAAAATTTATCACAATACCATTTACCTTACAGGAACTGCAACAAGTGGTACTTCAAATTCCTATGCATTTAGATCGTTAAATTGTCCATCTTCACTCGATATACGTAACAATATATGGTGGGATGGTCGTTTAAATAGCTCTGGTCTAATTTCGCACTTTGCTATTTATCTTGGTTGTACATCAAATGTTACACTCAACTATAACGATTATCAATTTGCACAACAATTTGGTAGAGTAGGTGGTACAACATACGATACCTTTGCCGCTTGGAAAACAGGTACTGGTTATGATGCCAACAGTTTAAATACAGACCCTCAACTAGTTAATTTAGGAGGAACTCAGCCAGTAGATTATCAAACAAATGTACAATTAACAGGTACAACCTTGGCTGCAATCCCAACTGATTTTGATAATGTGAATCGTGTAACTCCAACAATGGGCGCATGGGAATTCTTTGCAAATCCTGTCGAAATTTGGAATGGCGATACTTACCGAAATGCATATCCTACACTTAAAGGTGCTTTTGATGTTATTAATGCAGGCACATATACCGGCGATATGATTATCAAATTTCGTGGTAATACTACCGAAACAGCATCGGCAGTTTTAAATGCAAGTGGCACTGGAGCAGCAAGTTATTCTCGTATTTTAATTTACCCTGCACGCACAGGTATTACTATTACTGGAGATTTGGCAACACCCATGGTTGAATTAAACGGCTCGGATAAAGTTACATTTGATGGTAGAGTAAATGGAACCGATGATGCATACGCATTTACATTTATCAACAACAGTACATCAGCAACTGCTGGAACATCAACATTTAGATTTAGCAATACAGCTACAAGTGATACTATTCGGTATTGTTTAGTGAAAGGTGGTGCCACTGGTACAGCTACAGGAACAATAATTATAGGTTCTGCATCGTCAGTTTCGGGTAACAATAATAATGTGATTACAAACAATAAAATCACATCGCTTAGTGCTGCTAATCGCCCTGTAAATGTAGTTTATTCTGCAGGAGCAATTGGTTTTGCAAACACTGGTACAAAAATTCAATCGAATGAAATTTTTGATTTCTTTAGACCAGCATCTGCTTCGTTTGGTGTAAATATACAAGCTTATAGTAATGCTACTACTATTTCGGGAAATAGTTTTTACGAAACTACTTCGTTTGCTCCTTCATCAACAGCTGCTTACAGAGTAATAAATATTGATGACACCAATAGTAACACCAATGTTATTTCGTCTAATTTTATTGGAGGTAATGCAGCATCTGCCGCAGGTACATGGACAAAAACAAATGCGAATAATAATGAGTTTAATGCCATATATATCAACGCAGGCACAAGTACTGCAAGTACAATTGATGGAAATATAATTAAAAATATTAGCTATGGAAATTCGGCCAATGCCAATTGGTATGGCATACATGTTGCTGGTGGCGCTGTAAATGTTGGAAAAATAACAGTAAACACATTAGGAGCAACTACAGGAACTGGATCATTAGCCATTACAAATGCTACAAGTGCTACAATAAGTGAGGGAACAGTTTTTGGTATCAATATTGCTTCAACAGGTACAGTTCAAGTCGAAAACAATAATATTGGATCTATTACAGCGGCCAATGTAAGTACAAATGCCACAAACATTGTAGGCATAAACAAAACTGCAACTGCGGGTACTACTTCAATTCTTAAAAACACCATTGGTAGTAATGCAACTGCTAATAGTATTAACGCCAGTTCAGGTTCAACAAGCAATGCTCAAACTGTATATGCAATTAAATCGGATGGAACAGGTGCTATAACAATTAGTGAAAACACGATAGCAAACACAACCAACAGTACCACAAACACTACAATAGGCACACGTGGTAGAATAAATGGAATTTTAATTACCGATGGTACAGCTAATACTGTAAATGCCAATACAATTCGTAACTTAACAATTGCAAATGCAAATACGGCCAACGACTTAGAAGTTTCAGCTATTGGTATAAATCTTATTAATACCATTGCTAATAGAACTATAACTAACAATGTAATATACTCGCTCAGCAACACGTATGCAAGTTATGCTGGCTCAGTTATTGGTATATATTATAGGGGTGCAACTTCGGGTACAAACACCGTAGCTCAAAATTTCATACATAGCTTAAGTGCCACAAATGCTGGTAGTTCCCTTATAGGCATATTTGTAAGTTCCGGAAACACAACATATTCGAACAATATTATTAGCTTGGGCAACACAACAAATAATTTGATTTATGGTATTTACGATTTAAACAATACAAGTCAAACATGTAATGCCTATTATAACACTGTATATATTAGTGGAGCAACAACGGGTGCATTTTTCTCTTATGCTATGTATTCGGGTTTAGAATTAGGTACACGCAACTACCGTAATAATATTTTCACTAATATCAGAACTAATTCCACTCCTAATGTTTACAATGCTGGTATTGGTTATGCTGTCAATAGCACAGCAAGATTAACAACTAATTATAATAATTATTACGTAAGTGGTACAGGGACTGTTGTAGGATTGTGGAATGGAGCAACCAGAACTTTAGCAACTTTAAGAACATCCACTTTAGGCGATGCAAATAGCAATACCACTAATCCTACATTTGTAAACGGAGGTTCAACTACCGCAACCGATTACAAAGTTGGAGTTACTCTTACAGCTGCAACAGGTACAGGTATTGCGTCAGATTATGGAGCATTTTCACGCCCAGCAACTGCGCCTACTATGGGTGCATGGGAACGCAATGTAAACAAATGGAAAGGTACAAACTCTACCGATTGGGGAACTGCATCGAACTGGACAGGTAATTTAGTTCCTGATGTTGATGCAACTATTGAGTTTGATCCTGTTCCGGTAAGGCATTGTATAATGGATATTAACCGTTCTGTAACCAACATTATTAATGCACAAGGTACATACCGAGTGGTAACTAACGGCAAAGTTTTAACAGTGAAAGGCGAACTGCAATTTACAAATGGTGCACAAATTGATGCTTCGGCAGCAAGTTCAAAAGTGATATTTGCAGGTGCAAGTGCTCAAAATATTCCTAGTGGTTCGTTTTATAATAACGAAGTATTTAACTTGGAAGTAAACAATGCCAATCATGTAACACTTAATGGTACAGTACGTTTATTAAATACAATCAGTTCTACTACAGGTCGTTTCGACGCTTATTTAAATTCGCCAAACTTTATTTATGGTGGTACAACGGCTCAAACAATCGAGAATAATGTATTTTTGGATAACAAAGCATACAATATGACAATTGATAATACCGCAGGTGTTAGTTTGAATACCGATTTTACATTGAACAACAATTTAACTATCAATACAGGCAAACTATTCACAATCAATACTACACGCACAATGACAGTATCGGGCACTGTGACTAATTCGGCTGGCGAAAATGGATTGATTATAAAATCAAGTTCAACACAAGCAAATGGATCGTTGATATTCTACAATAGTGAGGTAAATGCTGTTCCAGCAACTGTAGAAATGTATTCGAAAGCAACTTGGAATTTATCAAATGCAACTGGTAGTAAGTACAATTGGCAATACTTTGGAGTACCTGTACGTGCTATTAATGCTTATCCAACTTTCAATCTTATTCCTAGTGCTGAATCAGGTATTCCGTGGGATGTTGTAAATCAGGGATTTATTCGCAGATGGAATGAACCAGGAGATGTTTACACCTATTGGCAACAGTTATATAATGACAATACAAATAGAGGATATAACGATTCAACTTTAACTCCATTCTATGGATATGAAATTTGTCATTCTACGTCTCGTACCTTCGCTTTCAAGGGTGAATTGGTAAACAAAAATTTCAACTCAAATCAATTAGCAAAAACAACAGGTGCAAAATATCCCGGACAACATTTACTAGCAAATCCATATACAGCAGCTATTGATATTCGTCAAATTGAATTTGGAAGCGATATGGAAGCAACCGTTTACTTATACAATACGGGTACTTATAACTCATGGGATGGCAATTTAACGAAAGTAGGTGCAACTCCAGGACAGTATATTTCTATTCCAAAAAACTTAGCAGGATATGCCGGAATTCCTCGTCAGGTACCTTCAATGAGTTCAATGTTGACTAGAGTACTAACTTCAACTACCAATGCTTATGTAAATATTGCATACAGCTCAGTAGTTATGGGAAATACTGACTTGCAACGAGCTCCAGGCCGTAACAAAGTGGTAGTAACTGAACAAGATGTAGTATCAACAGTAGTTACTGTTGAAGGTGCAAATTCAGGCGATAAATTATGGTTATTTGCTAACGATAATTTTACACGAACTTACGATAATGGATATGATGGCATTAAACAGTATCCTACTGTTGGTCAGGTTAGTTTCTTTGCAAGTGAGTCTGATTATGGTTATCAGATTAATTCAGTTGACGACTTTAATAACACATTATTGAAATTCCGTGCAAGTAGCGATTTAAATTATACTATGACCTTTGAACATGAAAATACTGAGAATAAATACGAAAGCATTTATTTATATGACATGTTGAAAGATAGTACAGTTAATATTACCGAAACAGGATCAACCTATACATTTACTGCTACCAATTCGACTTCGACACAATTACGTTTTAGAATCATTACTAATCCGCTTAGCAATGGAACTACAACTTCAACTCCAGAATCGAACATAAATGTGTTTGCAGCTGATAATAGTTTGTTTATTAAACGTTTGGCCGGTGCTAATGCGCTTGTAAAAGTAACTGATTTAACAGGCAGATTAATTGCTGAAAAGAAAGTGGATAATAATGGGTTAATTACATTACCAATTCAAAAACAAACGGTTTATATTGTTACTGTAACATCCGAAGGTCAAACTCATTCGCAAAAAGTAATGATCAAGTAAATTTCAATATTAGCTAAAAAAAAAAATAGAATGTCAAATTGACATTCTATTTTTTTTTAGCTAATAAGCGATTCTATTATGCCTCGTTGACGAACAGCTTCGTAAATAAGGACTCCTGCTGCAACCGAAACGTTCAACGAATCAATAGTTCCAAGTAGAGGTATACGTACCATGTGGTCGCAAATACGTAGATTCTCAGCAGAAACACCATCGTCTTCCGATCCCATAACAATAGCAATTGGTTCTGACATACTTGCTTCGGTGTAATTCTGACTGGCTTTTTCAGTTGCAGCAATTAATTTCATGCCCGATGATGCTAAGTATTTCAACGCTTCAGTAATGTTATGCTCGCGGCAAACAGGTATTTTAAGTAGCGCTCCAGCCGAAGTTTTAACTGCATCGCCATTCAGTGCAGCACCGCCTTTGAGTGGTACAACTATAGCATCAACTCCAGCACATTCGCATGTACGAGCGATAGCTCCAAAGTTACGCACATCGGTTATTCCATCCAACACTACAATAAAAGGCATTTTTCCTGATTCATAAATTCCTGGAATAATATCCTCGATATGTTGAAATGTAACAGGCGAAATAAATGCAATAACACCTTGATGGTTTTTCATGGTAAGTTTATTCAACTTTTCGATAGGAACTTTTTGCACAGGCACTTCCAATCCATTTAATGCCGTAAAAAGCTCACGCGACAATTCACTGGTCATATCTCTACGAACGAGTATTTTGTCAATCTCTTTTCCTGCTTGTATGGCTTCCAAAACTGCACGAATGCCAAAAATCATATCCTTCTCAGGACGTTGTTTATTGTTATAATTTATCATTATTATATTTATTTGAAACCTTTCTGTCTATATTGTAACTCAAAATCTTCAACTCGGAACTACTTATCGTTCATCAATTTTAATTTGTCGAAAACCCAAAATATAAGCGATAAAACAACGCCAATGATAGCAGCAAATGCCATTCCTTTTAATTGAACTGTACCTAAATTTACGGCAGCACCACTTACTCCAGCAACAAATGTTATTGCTCCTAGTACCATATTGCGATTTTTACTAAAATCTACTTTTTGCTCCACAAACATTCTGAAACCCTGCACTGCAATTACACCATAAAGCAACATGGTAATACCACCCATAACAGCACTTGGTATGGTTGAAATAGCTGCCGAAATTTTCCCAACAAACGAAAAAGTGATTGCCATTACCGCTGCTATTCGAATAATCCACACAGAGTAAACTCGCGTTATAGCCATTACACCAATATTTTCACCATAAGTAGTGTTTGGAGGTGAACCTGCAAAACCCGAAAGTAAGTTACTTAAACCATCGCCAAGAAGTGAACGATGAAGTCCTGGATTTTTCATCAAGTCCGTTTCAGTAATTTTACCTGTTACAATTAAATGACTTATATGCTCTGCCAACACTACAATACATGCCGGAGCAATTATCAAAATAGCATTAGGATCGTAAACAGGTGCTTGAAATGTTGGCATTGCAAACCAAGCTGCATTAGCAATAGCCTCGGCATTCACAATTCCCATAACCAATGCCAACAAATAACCAGCTATTACAGCAAAAAAGATAGGTATTATTTGTAAAAAACCACGAAACAAAACCGAACCTATAATACCAATTATTAAAGTAAACATTGATACAATTACAGTATTCTGGTCGGGAGTAAATGCTTGTACTGTTTCACCAACATTGGTTGGCCAAGGAGCTAATCCTGCCATTTGAACAGCAACAGGAGCCAATTCCAATCCAATTATTGCTACAACGGCACCCATCACAGCAGGTGGCATTACCACATCTATCCACTTAATTCCCCATTTATAAACTACAAATGAAATTACAATAAAAAATAAACCAAAGAATATAAATCCAGATTGTGCATGTGAAAATCCACCATAAGCAGTATTGATTAACATAACAGGAGCAATAAACGCAAAACTTGAACCCAAATAAGCAGGAATTCCTCCTTTAGTAACTAAAGTATAAAGTATTGTACCTATACCGTTCATCAACAGCGCTATAGCAGGATCAACACCTAATAGTATTGGGACTAGAATAGTAGCTCCAAACATAGCGGTTAGGTGTTGCAAACTTAGCGGTAAGCTTTGTAGAAGAGGTAATTTTTCATGTATACCTACTGTGCGTTTTTCCATTTGATAATTATTTTTACTGTGAATATGAAAATTATGTTTGTTTATTAGAATGCCGTTTGTGCCAGTTTCAATAGTAAATCCATACATCTAGCTTTTTATTTCTCTTCTTTACGTTTCAACGCATCGCGTATATTGACTGCCAATTCATATTTCTCCTCGTGTAAAGCCATACTAAGCAATTCTTCCAAGTCAGTAATATTTAGCAAATCAAGCTCTTCACTGGTTAAATCTTCGGCATTGAGTTCTACTTCCATTACCTCAGTTTTTTCGGCAGGCGTTTCAACTACAGTACCAACAATGTCTAAAATTTCGGCACTAATATAAATTGGAGCGTCGCTTCGTACGGCTAATGCTACTGCATCCGAAGTACGGGCATCAACAATTAACACTTCATCGTCCTTACGAATGTGTAATTCAGAATAAAACACATCACTTATCATATTGTAAATGAGTATCTTTTCGAGTTTTGTACCAAAAATACTTAGGATATTATTAATTAAATCGTGGGTTAAAGGGCGAGGCGATTTTTTATTATTTAATTTCATTGCTATTGATTGTGCCTCAGGCTCGCCTATCATTACCGAAAATCGCCTATTACCTTCCATCTCGCTCAATACCAGACCGTAAGTACCAACTACTGTTTGGTTATAAACCAATCCTGTAATTGATAATCTAATTTCATTTTCCATAAATCATCCTGTTTTTTTGAATAGTCAGCAAATATAAGCAATTTTTTAAATGTATTCTTTATCAAAGACACTTTTTGAGCAATAATTAGGTTGTAATTTAATATATTTTTTTCTGTTATTATAAAATACTGTGATTCAAGTATAGAAAATTAGTTGTAATTTTGCAGGCCAAATTTTATTTTGTTGAAAATAGCAAAGAATAATGAAAACAGACATTCAAAAAATTGTTTTACGGACGTGGGGATTAATGATGTCGACCTCACAAACATGGGAAGAAATATTTAATGACGCTAAAGAAAAATCGTTCAAAAAATACTTCATACCACTTTTGTTACTTTGTGTTGCATTTGTAGTAGCTTTTAAAACTATTTATGCCGATTCAAAACACATTCAGACTGGTTTTATATACGGCGTTATAGCATTAATTGCATATTTATGTTCATTTTATTTAATTCGATATTTCGTTAATAAGTTTTTAAATAAATACCATGCAAACAAATCGGATTCAATGATTATTGAAAAACTGATTGTGTATTCGTTTTCGGTTGTATTTGCTATAAAATTGATTACAACCATAATTCCCAGTTTATTTTTTCTGCAAATTTTAAATGTTTATACTGTATATATCGTATGGGAAAGTTGCCGATTAAAATTTGATGTAAACGAAGATGAAAGAGGCAAAATTATGCTAATAATTGGTGGCTCCATCATGTTTTTACCTGCAATTATTAGTAAAATTATTTTATTTATGATTCCCGGGTTTTAGTTCATAAGGTTGTAAAGTTTATAAGGTTTGTAAAGTTATAAAGAAAAGCATTGTTTAAAAAATCGAACATAGTAATAAAAAACAAACGCGCCACATTCGATTACGAATTAGAGGAGCGCTTTGTAGCTGGCATTCAATTATTTGGAACTGAAATAAAATCAATTCGCGATGGAAAAGCTTCGTTGGTTGATACTTTTTGTACCTTTATAAATAATGAATTATGGGTGCGCAATATGCATATCTCAACATATTTTTTCGGTACCTATAATAACCACGAAGTTCGCCGCGACCGAAAATTACTACTTACAGCAAAGGAACTTAAAAAACTAACAAAAGCTACCAAAGAAACTGGCTACACCATTGTACCTATTAAACTTTTTATCATCGAAAAGGGGTTGGCAAAACTCGAAATTGGACTTGCTCGTGGCAAAAAAAACTACGACAAACGTCAAAGCCTAAAGGAAAAAGAAGACAAACGCCTCATGGACAGAGCCATGAAGCGTTAAGTCTTTAAAGTTAGAAGTTAGTAATTTGCCCCAATCCCCTTTAGGGGCTATATTTCCACATTACTTATCTTTGTATGCATCCAATATAGCTTTCACACCATCTGGAGCTACGCGACCGTACACTTTCTCGCCTACCAAAATTACCGGAGCCAATCCGCAAGCACCTACACAACGCAAGCAACTAAGCGAGAATTTACCATCGTCGGATGTTTGACCAACCGAAATGCCTAATTGTTTTTTAAACTCATCAAGCACTTTTTCGGCTCCACGTACATAGCAAGCTGTACCTGTACAAACCGAAATTGGGAAACGTCCCTTTGGTATCATGGTGAAGTACGAGTAAAAAGTTACTACACCATATACATGTGCCGTCGATACATTCAAACAATGTGCTATAACTTCTTGTACCTCAGCTGGAAGGTAGCCAAAAGTATGTTGCGTTTGATGCAATACATTAATTAGTTCACCCGCTTCATTGTTGAAGTTGGTACAAATTTCATGTATTTTCTGAATTTTATCTTCTGCAAGTTTTATCTTTACCTTTACTTTTCCTTTTTCGGCAGCTGCATACGAATATATCGAAGGATTCTTATCCATTTGGTGAATAACATCTTTTGCTTCAGTCTTTAGAGCCTTATTATCGTCGGATTTTATCGACTTTTCATCGGTTAATGATTTACTAATCATAACATTATATTTTTAAATTATTCCTTTAGTTTTAATTAATCGTGATGTAACGAAACCTCATCACTTTTATCGAAATAAGTGGTATGAAGCAATTCGTGCGATTTATGTCCGAGTGGATTACCCAAAAATTCATCGTACAATTTCAAAATATGTGGATTCTCATGCGATTTTCGAATAACTTTCCGATCATCTTCGCTATAAAGAGAAGCTGCACGTTTCATCAAAATTTCACTATTTCCGAAGTGATAAGGTTGACCACCACCACCAATGCATCCACCTGGACAAGCCATAATTTCAATAGCATGGTATTTTGAGCGACCTGCGCGAACTTCATTAAGCAATTTACGGGCATTAGCCAATCCGTGAGCAATACCAATGTTTAATGGTAAACCATCAAAATCAATAGTAGCTGAACGTATACCATCCATTCCTCGTAGTGCATTAAATTCTACTTTTTCAAGTGATTTGCCGGTGTGTAATTCATAAGCAGTACGACAAGCAGCTTCGATAACGCCACCCGTATTTCCAAAAATTACTCCTGCACCTGTCGATTCGCCCATTGGATGGTCGAAATCTTCGTCGGGCAAATCCATAAAGTCGATATTGGCTTGTTTGATAAAGGCGGCTAATTCGCGTGTTGAAATTGAAAAGTCAACATCTGGATTACCATTCACTTTAAATTCGTCGCGTTGACATTCGTATTTTTTGGCTAAACAAGGCATTACCGATACTACAACCAAGTTTTTTCGATCAACACCAATTTTTTCGGCAAAATAAGTTTTGGCAATAGCACCAAACATTTGCTGAGGCGATTTGGCAGTTGAAGGAATATCTAACAAGTCCGAGAAATTATGTTCGAAAAAGTTTACCCAACCTGGACAACAAGATGTTAGCATAGGTAATTTCACATTTTCTTCGCCTTTCAAGTAGCGACCTAAACGGTCGAGCAACTCGGTTCCTTCTTCCATAATGGTAAGGTCGGCAGCAAAATCGGTATCAAAAACAAATTTGAATCCTAAACGGCGTAATGCAGCAGCCATTTTACCAGTTACCGAAGTTCCTGGTTCTAAACCAAATTCTTCACCCAAGGCTGCACGTACGGCAGGAGCGGTTTGTACAATTACCGTTTTTGTTCTGTCAGATAGTGCACGTAACACATCGTTAGAGTGGTCAACTTCGGTCAAAGCACCTGTAGGACAAACCGAAACACATTGTCCGCAATAGGTGCAAGGCGATTTTTCTAAGTCCATTTCGAAAGCAGGAGCTACCACCGAATTAAATCCACGGTTTACTGCAGAAAGAGCACCTACTGTTTGAACCTCGTTACACATCATTTCGCAACGACGACACATAATACATTTGTCCACATCGCGGATAATGGAAGGTGATGTATCTTTACGATAGGTTGATTTTTCGCCTTGATATGGTATATCGCGGATTCCAAATTTGGTAGCCAAACTTTGAAGTTCACAATTTCCCGATTTTGCACACACCAAACAATCGAATGGGTGATCCGAAATAATTAGTTTCAACACTGTACGACGTGCGTTCAACACACGAATATTATGAGAATTTATAACCATACCATTTTGTGCTTCGGTAGCGCAGGCAGGTGCCAAATTTTTTCGTCCATCTACTTCAACTACACAAATACGACAACCACCAGGTTTGTTTTCGATGTTCATGTCACACATCTCAAAATGGCAAAGGGTTGGTATTTCAATACCAATTTTGCGGGCAGCCTTTAGGATAGTAGTTCCTTTTTCTACTTCTACCGTTTTATTATCGATGGTTAATTTAATTGTCTCCATTTTCAACTTTTTTAGGGGTGTGTTCTAATTTAATACTAATGGCATCGAAAGCACATTTCTCTTCGCATGCACCACATTTAATACAAATATCCTGATGTATATAATGTACTTGTTTTTTGTCGCCAGTGATGGCATTTACCGGACAACTACGTTTACAAGCCGTACAACCTACGCATTGGTCTTCGTCAATTACATAATAAAGTAATGCCTTACATTGTCCAGCACGACATTTCTTTTCTTCGATATGTTCCACATATTCATCCCAAAAGTTTTCGAGAGTAGAAAGTACTGGGTTTGGCGATGTTTGTCCTAAACCACAAAGTGAGGTATCCTTAATAACCGAACTAAGGTTTTTTAGGCGTTCGAGATCTTCCCAAGTGCCTTTTCCTTGTGTTATTTTATCGAGCACTTCATAAAGTCTTTTATTACCTACACGACAAGGAGCGCACTTTCCACACGATTCTTCGACAATAAAATCGAGGTAAAATTTAGCTACAGATACCATACAATCGTCTTCGTCGAGCACAATCATACCGCCTGAGCCCATCATAGAGCCAACAGCTGTTAAGTTGTCATAATCAATAGGCGTATCCAAGTGTTTTTCGGTTAAGCAACCGCCCGAAGGACCTCCGGTTTGAACTGCTTTGAATTTTTTACCATCCTTAATGCCACCACCAATTTCGAAAATAATTTCGCGAAGCGTAATTCCCATTGGTACTTCGATAAGTCCTACATTGTTAATTTTACCAGCCAACGCAAAAACCTTTGTGCCTTTTGATTTTTCGGTTCCAATGCTTGCAAAATATTCAGCTCCTTGATTGATGATAACAAGAATATTGGCAAAAGTTTCTACATTATTTACATTGGTAGGTTTGCCTAAATAGCCCGAAACTGATGGAAATGGTGGTTTGAAAGTTGGCTCACCACGCATTCCTTCCATCGAATGAATCAATGCTGTTTCTTCACCACAAACAAAGGCACCAGCACCAAAACGCAATTGTATATCGAAACTAAATGTGCTTCCTAAAATATTATCGCCTAACAACCCAAGCTCACGAGCCTGTGCGATGGCTTTTTGTAAACGCTGAATTGCCAATGGATACTCGGCACGTATATAAACCAAACCTTTAGAACCTCCAATAGCAAAACCACAAATTGCCATGGCTTCGATAACAGAATGTGGGTCACCTTCGAGAATTGCACGGTCCATAAATGCACCCGGATCACCTTCGTCGGCATTACAAACAACATATTTTTGATCCGCTTCTACTTTGCTCGTAATTTCCCACTTCAATCCAGTTGGAAAACCACCACCACCACGACCGCGAAGTCCCGATTTTTTGATGATATCAATAGTACGTTGTGCATCAAGTTCAGTAAGTACCTTACCTAAAGCCTGATACCCATCGTGTATAAGATATTCGTTTATATTCTCAGGATTAATTGCACCGCAATTACGCAACGCTATACGTTTTTGTTTTTTGTAAAAATCCATGTGCTCCGAGTCACTTACACGTTCGCTTGTAACAGGATCTTTAAACAGTAGGCGCTCTACTTTTCCACCACCTACAATGTGTTGGTCAATAATTTCACGTGCATCGTTTGGTGTAACCTCAGTATAGAAAGTATTGTCGGGGAGAATTTTAACGATAGGACCTTTTTCGCAAAAACCAAAACAACCTGTAGATGTTACTTCTACATTGGTACTCAATCCTTTGTCGTTGATAATTCGCTTTAGTTTTTCGTCAAGTGCAATACTTTGTGCAGCATGGCAACCCGTTCCTCCGCAGACATGTACATGTTGTTTGAACTTGGCCTTTTCGGCCTCAAGCACTTTTTGCATGTAAACAAGTTCAGGCAAAGATTTTACTTTTGTCATAATTTGTTTTTTAGTTTTATTAGTTTGAAATATATTGTGTTACTTAGTTGAAGTAAAAACCTGCTATTTAAAACAATTTGGTTGACCAAAAGTGCAGGGTGAAATTCATAAAACAGCGCTCTGTATTTTAGCTATACACCTGATTAATAGACGTATAAACATTTGTAAATTTCAACTGCAAAGATACGAAAATATTTTTGATTACGGAAAAATTTCTTTAATGATTTTCAACCACTTCACCAATCAGCGTTGCCGACGAAGCTGAAAGTATTTTCACATAAATAAATTCGCCAATCTTACGACCTACACGAGGAAATATCACCACTTTGTTTTGCGATGTGCGTCCAAAAAGTTGCTCCTTGGAGCGTTTTGAAAAACCCTCAACCATTACTTCAAAAGTTTTCCCAATATCATTCTGATTGCTTTGGTTGGCAATTTCGTTTTGCAATGAAATAATTTCGTCCAATCGGCGGAGTTTTATTTCCTCAGGTACATTATCGGCCATTCGTTTAGCTGCTACAGTTCCCGGTCGTTCGGAGTATTTAAACATAAAAGCCATATCAAATTTCACCTCACGCATCAAACTCAACGATTCTTGATGGTCTTCTTCTGTTTCGTCCGAAAATCCACAAAAAATATCCGTGCCAATAGCAATATCCGGAATCATACGGCGCATAGTTGCAACACGGTCGAGGTACCATTCACGGGTATATTTGCGGTTCATGAGTTTGAGGATTTTATTGCTGCCCGACTGCACCGGCAAATGTATAAACCGGCAAATATTTGGATATTTGGCAATTACAGCTATGGTTTCGTCGGTCATATCTTTGGGGTGTGGCGAAGTAAACCGAATGCGCATATCAGGAACCATTTCGGCAATAATGCTCAGCAATTCAGGAAATTCTAACACTTTACCATCTTCTTGTGCAAAATTGTAGGAGTTTACAGTTTGTCCAAGCAAAGTAACTTCTTTATAGTTTTTGGCTTTCAGGTCGCGTATTTCGTTTAAAATACTTTCCACATCACGACTACGCTCTCTACCTCGGGTGTAGGGAACAATGCAGTAGGTGCAAAATTTATCGCATCCACGCATAATGGACACAAAACCCGAAATGGATGCGCCAATTCGAGTAGGCATTACATCTTTATAGGTTTCGATTTTCGAAAGTTCTACATTTATGGCTTTTTCGCCATTTTCTACCGTATTGATAAGGTTTGGAATATCTAAATAAGCATCAGGGCCTATTACAATATTTACGCCGTGGTCGGTTATCAATTCTTCTTTCACGCGTTCGGCCATACAACCAATAACGCCAACTATCAAGCCTTTCTTTTTTCGTTTTAGCGATTGATAATACTTTAGACGTTGAATTACTTTTTGTTCGGCATTATCGCGCACCGAACAGGTGTTTACGAAAATTGCATTGGCATCGGTAATTGTATCGGTTAATTCAAAACCGTCCATTTCCATAATTGATGCCACCACTTCGCTATCGGCCACATTCATTTGGCAGCCATAGGTCTCAATAAAGAGTTTTTTGTCGTTCAAAACGGATTTAGAGTCCGTCGAAGCAACTTTTTGATCTTTGTTTTCCATAAATAATTATTGTTTTTAAAATAAGGCACAAAGATACGCAATAAAGGTAGAAGTTAGAAATTTGAAATTAGAAGTTAGAAGTTCAAAAATCATGAAGTATAATATTGATTTTGTGAATCGAAAAAATAATTGTAATTTTGCAGCCGCTTTGAAAAGAAACATAATTATTTTAAAATACTATATTTCAGGATTTTAAAATTCATATCACAATCTCTTTTTTTGATTTTTAAAAATAAATAATTAAATAAAAAACTCACTTCATGATGAATGCTCAAGACATCAAAAACGGAACATGTATCCGTATGGATGGTAAACTGTATTTTGTAATAGAATTTTTGCACGTAAAACCAGGAAAAGGAAATACGTTTATGCGTACTACGCTAAAAGATGTGGTTGATGGACGTGTAATTGAACGCCGTTTTAATATTGGCGAAAAATTGGAAGATGTTCGTGTAGAACGCCGCGCTTATCAATTTGTATATAAAGAAGCTGATGATTTCATTTTTATGAATCAAGAAACTTACGATCAACATCCAATTGCAAAATCGCTTATAAATGGTGTTGACTTTTTGCTCGAAGGAATGACACTTGAGGTTGTTTCGGATGCATCGACCGACACAGTACTTTATGCTGATATGCCAGTAAAAGTTCAAATGAAAATTACCTATACTGAACCTGGTATGAAAGGCGATACTGCAACTAACACGCTGAAACCAGCTACAGTAGAATCGGGTGCTACAGTACGTGTTCCACTATTTATTACCGAAGGCGAAACAATTGAAATTGACACACGCGATGGTTCGTATTTGGGACGTGTAAAAGCCTAGATATTTACTATTTAGACATTTACTTTTTACCATTTTAAAATAAATCCGACTTACACAGTATTGTTTGTCGGATTTTTTTTATTTTTGTTGCAAAATAACACATAATGAAAAATCGAATTCGCAGTTTTGGCTATGCCTTTAAGGGCATAAAAGCCGTTTTTGGCAACGAAGCAAATATGAATACCCATTTAATAATGAGTATATTAGTAATTGTCTGTGGATTTATTTTTAAAATAAGCATTACCGAATGGATGCTTTGTATTATTTGTTTTGGCTTGGTTATTAGCCTCGAAATGCTAAATTCTGCTTTCGAAAACTTAGTAAACCTTGTTTCGCCCGAACAAAATAAAATAGCTGGTAAAATAAAAGATATTTCGGCAGGTGCAGTTTTGATAGCTGCAATTTGTGCAGCTATAGTGGGACTAATTATTTTTGTACCAAAAGGTTGGTCGCTTTTACTTACATTTTTCTAGCTATGAAAAAATTGATTACGAACTTTCTAGGATTACTCTACCCAAACCTTTGCTTGATTTGCGGTGAGAATTTACTTAAAAGCGAACAACAGATTTGTCTGAAATGTTTGAGCGAAATACCACGAACAAATTTTCATTTGCAAAAAGACAATCCGGTTGAAAAGCGCTTTTGGGGAAAAACTGATATTCAAATGGCAACCTCCTTTTTCTTTTTCACCAAAGGTTCACCATTCCAAAAATTACTTCACGAACTCAAATACCGCGACAATAAAGAAATTGGGGAATTAATGGGAAGCTATGCTGCTGTTGACATTTTGAATGTTGAATTAATCAATTCAGTTGACTATATTGTTCCTATCCCACTCCATCCTAAAAAATATGCCAAACGCGGATACAACCAAAGTGAACTGATATGCAATGGAATGGCGAAAATTTTGTCAAAACCAGTTGAAAAACAATCGCTCCGACGAACCAGAGAAACCGCCACTCAAACCAAAAAGTCCGTTTTTGAACGCTATGAAAATACCGCTGGTATTTTTGAAGTAAAAGATAAAAATATGTTCGAAAACAAACACATATTATTAGTCGACGACGTACTCACAACAGGTTCAACAATTGAAGCTGCCATTCAGGCACTAAAACAATGTGAAGGCGTGAAAGTGAGTATCTTTACGTTGGCAATGGCGTAGATTGATGTGAAGATGATGTGATGATTTGGTGATAATTAAACGAGTTCGTCGAGTTTAGCCAATAATTCTTCGACGGATTTCAACTCTTCATTTTCAATAAACCAGTTTTCGGAAGTGATTTTTACAACAATAGGAGCTTCTTCCACTACCATATAACCAGCTCGGGCAAGTGCACGTAACGTCCAATACATACGCGTTTTATCACCTTCGACCCACACTTTTTTTGTCATTGGATAGTTCATCGAAAAGTTTCCATTAGCCGAGTTGAAATAATACGATTTACTTTGAAAGGCATCGTGGAAATGACCCTGCAATACCAAGTCTTCAGGCACTCCACATTCAATTCCATCGGTTTTAGTCATAAGCCAAATACGGTCGGCTGCTTGTAGCGCCATATCTAATTCATGCGTGGAAATGATGACTGATTTCCCTGTGGTATGTGCCAACTTATGCAGCAATAACATAATTTCAACGCGATTAGGCAAATCGAGATGGGCAGTAGGTTCATCGAGCAAAATAAGTGGAGTATCCTGAGCCAACGCTTTTGCTATCATAACTCGCTGACGCTCACCGTCCGAAAGTTCATTTAACTGACTATTAGTTTTATATTCCAGATGAACCATTTCAATTGATTCTCGAACAATTTCGACATCAGAATTGGATAAATCCCCCCACCAATTACAGTAAGGCTGACGACCCATGCGCACAATATCGGCAACTGTTGCATTTTCAATATCCACTTTCTCGGTTAACACAAGCGCTAATATTCGTGCCTTCTCGTGAATCCGTATTTTTTCCAATTCCTGATTATCGACCAACACTTTACCATGAAGTGGCTTTTGCAAACCAGCCAACGTACGCAGCAAAGTGGATTTTCCGCATCCATTCTGACCAATTAAACATACCAGTTCACCCGCCTTCAAATCTAAATTGAGGTCGGACTGCACAACGATTTTATTCTTTTTTTTAGAATAACCGATGGAGAGATTATGTGTACTTAGGACGGAAGACATATTTTATAGTTTATAAAGTTCGTAATGTTTATAAGGTTCATAAAGTTCACATCATCCCTTAGTTTGCAGAATGAAAATTTTTACGGTTAATTTTTTACTTTTGTTGTATAAAAGAAGGAATTAACCGATCCTTAAAAGTGAACTATACATCATACAAGAGATTAAACTCTAT
>Ga0247844_1002862_pt1 | contig 26939 bp, 23 predicted proteins | sample LaCtaG_FD_192421 | JGI IMG/M metagenome (GOLD analysis project Ga0247844, IMG submission 192421) | Freshwater microbial communities from meromictic Lake La Cruz, Castile-La Mancha, Spain - LaCruzMarch201714.5m_1 | ecosystem: Environmental > Aquatic > Freshwater > Lake | place: Spain: Castile-La...
GCAACTGCGCGATCTCGTCCTCCGTGGCGAACCGTTGGGGTGTGCCGCGGTGCTCATGGAGCCCCTCGCCGGTATGCATGCCGTAGGCGATGGCTTCCAGCCGGGCCAGGGCCAGCGGGCGCTCGGCGACCTTGTCCAGATGACGGTTGTGCAGCACGTTGTCGCAGATGGCGGTATAGAGACTCCAGGTTAGATGCGCCGGCCGTCTCGGATCGCGCAGACCGGGACCTCGTCCAGGCCGTCGAGCAGCAGAAAGGCGGTGCCTGCGGCAAGTTGAGCCTTGAGCAGTTCGCCGGTGAGACCGTCCGGCTGGATGCGGTCGACCCACTGGGCGAGGGCTTGTTCGAGCTGGGGGCGATGCCAATTGCCGCGTCTGTGGCCGTACTCCATGTAAGGTGGTCTTGTCGGCACCGGCGGCGGCCGGGCAGTAGAGCGACTGAGGGTCGATGCGCTCCAACAGCAGGGCCGGCGGCGGCTGTTCCGGTCGGCCGCCGCGGTTCGCCTGGCTTCGGGCGGACTCCAAATCCGGCCCCGCCGGGTCGGCGGCCGGCGTCGTCAAGGCGGGCAGATACACCTCCGGCGATGTGCAGACGCCGGCCGCGGATGTCGATACCGCGTTGCCACCAGGGCAGGGGTTGGAGGAGACCGAGCCAAGCGGCGTAGAACGCCAGATAAGCCGCAAGGCGCTTCAGCAGGGTGCCGCGCTGGCCGGGACTGTCAAGCACGGCGGCGATCGGGTCCTGATCCTGGCCGGTGAGCAGCCCGTGCTGAACCATGCGGGCCACGGCGTCGACGCGGTCGCGGTCCACGTCGTGGTTGCCGGGGACGAGGAGCAGGCGGTGACGAGGGAGCGGCGCGGCCGGGTCCGTATCGGCGCGGACTTGGCCGGTGATGGCGCGCGAATACCCCTGAGGGAGCAGCGGGTTAGTCGATTCGAGCGGTCATCTGCGGCACCGATGCGCACGACGCGTCTTGGCCGGTGGCCGTTCTTGGCAGCCGGTGCCACGTGCCAGCCAACGGGCTAGCGTCGACCCAATCTGGTCACTGGGCAGACCGAGCCTGGGCGTCTGGTCCGTTCCAAGAACTGCCCCCAGCTGGATCGGTTTAGTGACAGGTAAGCGACTTAAAGGTGACGTCAGTAGCCCCGCCGCGGGCGAGCCGGCTCCGGCACAGGTCGTCTTCCCCGGACAGCTTCGCCGCGGCGACCCAAGCCGCAACCGCCGCTCGCGTTTGATCGGACAGCAAGACGTTCGTCGCGCGAGCGGCAGAACGGCGCCAGGTCAGCGTTAGCGACTAGGTCCGCTCGGTCGTGGTCGGCCAAGCCCGTCGCGAGATCCAGGCCGCGGAGCAGCAGGTCATCGCGTTGACGCCGGCCGAGCAGTGGGAGTTCCGGCAAGCGCTCCAAGAACCGACTGCCCTCACCGCAGCGCAGCGCGGCAGGCACTCGGCGCCCTGATTTGAGCAGAACTCAAACGGCTGCCGGTTTCCGAACCGCCCCAGGTTATCTAGAACGGCAACAATCCGGCAACGCTCTGTCCCGCCATTGGCCGGACCACGCGGTCCGCTTTCCTCACGACCTTGTTGCTCAAGCGCCGTCTGCCGGGTCTGCCGCGGCACGATCGCGCGCGTTCCGTGCTCAATCGTACTTGGTGTCCTTCCACTGTCGCAGGGCGGTGAAGACCGCCGCGTGGCCGGCGAGCGGGTGCCCGGCAAAGCGCTCGGCCGCGGCGATGACGCCCGGCTCGCCGGTGCGCAGGAAGGGGTTGGTGGCGAGTTCCTCGGCCAGGCTGGAAGGGACCGTCGGCAGACCAGCGGCACGGGTCGTCTCGGCGGCCTGGGTGCGCGCGCGCAGGGCGGGATTCTCCGGCTCCACCCAGCGGGCAAAGCCGAGATTCGCCAGGGTGTATTCGTGTGCACAGTAGCAGCGGGTCGTCGGGTCCAGGCCCGCGATGCGCCGCAGCGAGGCGGACAACTGCGCGAAGGTGCCGTCGAAGACCCGGCCGCAGCCGCCGGCAAAGAGCGTGTCGCCGCAGAAGAGCGCGCCGTCGCCCAGGAACGCGATATGACTCGCCGTGTGGCCGGGGACCTCCAGGACACTGAAGCGCGTGTGTAGACCCGGCGGTTGCACCTGATCGCCCTCGCCGACGCTTTGGGTCAGGGCGCGGATACGCGCGTCGCGCGGACCGATGACGGCGAGACCAGGGAACGCCTGGCGCAGCTCCGCGAGTCCGCCGACATGGTCGCCGTGATGGTGGGTCACCAGCACGGCGGTGAGCCGCAGTCCCGCGACGGCCAGGGCCTCCAGCACCGGGTCTTCATCGCCCGGGTCCACCACCACGGCGTCGCCGCCGGGTGGTTCGGTCAACAGCCAGATGTAGTTGTCGTCGAAGGCGGGGAGTGGGCGGATACTGAGCATGGTCGGGCAGCCTGGCGATGAAGACGGCTCCACAATACGGCCCGATGCCGCTCGCCTCAAGCTCCCTACACCACGCCGATCCAGTCGGCGGGGTTCGGGCTCGGCAGCAGGTAATCCGGGCGCGGGTCCTCGACCGCCCATCGAATCGAACCCGCTGTCGTCGGGCCGATCCCAGGCACCGCGGCCAGCGCGTCGGCCGGCGCGGCCATGATTGCCTCGACCGAGCCGAACTGCTCCAACAGCCGCCGCGCCCGCTCCGGCCCGATGCCCGGCAACCCTTGCAGGACACGGCTCTGCACCCGCGCCTTGCCGCGCGGGCGTCGGCCGGGCCGGGGCAGCGCGCCGACCGCGCGGACGCGCGCCTGCCGCGCGGCAAAGAGCATCAGGCGCGCGGTCTCCTCCGCGTCCATGGACCGCAGCAGCGGGATGCCGAGAAACAGGGTCAAATTCACCAGCGCGCCCTGGATCGCTTCGCGCCGCATGTGGCACTGCGCCAAATCCTGCGCGCGGCCTTCCAGGATCAACGCGGCGCGCAGGGGCGCATTCGCGAGCCGCAGCCCCTGCGAGAACAGGCGCCCGTCTTTGATCGAGGCCACCAGGTCCAGCAGCGTCTTACGCTCGAACAGCAGGCTGTCGTCCACCTGATAATCGCCGACCGGCAGCCGCTCCACCCGCGTCAGCACGTCGGCCCGCTGTTGCAGCGCCGCGAGCACGGGGCCGGCCGACTCGCGGTCATCGACGACAATGCAGAAGCGTTGGCTGGTCGTCATCATCTGCTCGTGGCATGGCGCGAACGACCTTCAGGCGCACGCCTTTTCAAAGCGCGCAACGCAGTGCTCCAGCCGGCTGGCCGGTGTGCGTTGGATCTTGGCGAGCAATTGACAGGACACCGTCCCGAGCCCGAATCGCCGCATCAGTTCCCGCTCCAGATACAGGGTCAGATGCGCGGTCATCTCCGCGTCGGCCTGGGCCCGGTGATAGCGCCCCGTCACCGGGAGTTTGGCATAGTCGACCAGGGTGCCGAGCTTATGGTTGGGCGCCTGCGGCAGCACGCGCCGGGCAATCAGCATCGAGCAAATGAATGCCTGGCACCGGGCGCGCCCGATGCGTGCCAGTTCGGCGTCCCAGAACTTGCTGTCGAACGAGGCGTTGTGGGCCACCAGCGGATAGTCGCCGACAAAGTCCGCGACCTCGGCCATCACCTGTGGGGCTGGCGCCGCCGCGCGCACCATCGCGTTGGTGATCCCCGTAAACCCCGTGATAAAACCGGGGATCGACACACCGGCGTTCATGAGGCTCTGATACTGACCGACGATTTGTCCGTCGCGCACCAGCACGGCGGCGATCTCGGTGGCGCGATCACCGCAATCCGGCGACAGGCCGGTGGTCTCAAAATCGATGACGGCGATGGTTTCCACTGCGATGCTCCTGTTGATATTTCAATAGGTAAGGAGTTGGAGATAAGTGAAGCAACGAATAAAATCGTTGTCGTTGTCGTTGTCGTTGTCGTTGTCGTAATCGGACGCTCGGACAGTGACGGGACGCGGTGTGAGAGCATCCTCGCGGACATCATAATCACACTGCGCCCCGTGGGAGCGGCCTCCGGCCGCGATGGGGCCGCACGGGATCTAGGCCATCGGCATTCACCCCGGCACCGCATCGCGGCCGGAGGCCGCTCCGGCCTTGATCGTAATCCCGGCCAGCGGCATGCGTAGTCAGGGCTTCCAGCCCTGACGGTGTCAGGCCAGGATGGCCTGACTACGCACCCGGCGAGCCCAAGTGGCCGGAACCATGATCAAGGCCACCACTCCAGTGCGCCCGTGATGGCGCCTCATCAGCACGGTGCAAGTCCGTGTATAGCTACCCCTTCATCGTCCGGATCACGCAGCCCGCAGTTCAGCGGCTAGGTACCCGTTATCCAGCGTCCTCCGCTGCGCCTGACCCGGCCCTTTTCAGCAGCGCGATAATCTCCTTCAGGCGCTCACTCTCCTCTTTCAGCCAGCCGATCTCCTTGTCCTTCTGCTCAAGCATCAACCGCGCCTTATCGAGCTCATGCGCACACTGCGCCTCGCTCAGCAGGATCGTGTGCGCCAGATTGTTCTGCCCGAAATTCTCAGCGAAATTGAAGATCGTCCTGTCGGTGACATTCAACAACTCGCTGAGGTCCACCCCGATTACGTCCGCGATCTGCTTCAGCTTGTCCAATTTCACGTCGGACTCACCACGTTCGATCTTGGAATACGTATTGACGGACCACCCTAGCTTCTCCGCCAAGTCTTCCTGCGTCCAGTTCTTGCACAGGCGCATTGTCTTCAATTTTTCGTGAATTTGCATGAAATTCTCCAAAATAGTGTAGAGATAACCATTTTTCCGGCTGTAATCTCCCTCAGACTTTCAGTAGCCTTTCTACATTTCAACGAATAATACAAGGGAAGCCAAGGGTTCGCTCAGCCAGCGTGGCTTCCGCGGACGGCCTTGATCGGTGTTTCGGCCGGCCGCAGACGGTCTGCACAGCGGACCCTACGGTAACACCGTGACCCGTAGGGTCCGCTGTGCGGACCAGCGGCCTAACGCGACCTGATCCGCTTCGTTCATAAAAACAGATACTTATGGCTTTCAAAACAAAGTCGTAGGCGGCAACGCCTCGTTCAACAAGGAGATTCTTACATGAGCGCAATCCCTGTCGAGACCCTGGCCCGATCCGTGCTTTCAGGTTGCCTCGCGCTAGCTATTGCGCTCGGCGCGGGCATCGGCGATGCTCCAGCCATGGCGCAAGCCCAGCAAAATGATGCCGTTGTGCAGCGCGCGGTCTTCACGATGGAAACAGCCGCTGGCGCGGCGCTCGACATCACCCGCTCGCCCGTGACCGGCTTGGCGACCTTCGTGGCAGCGAAACCCGGGCAGTCGATCCCGACCTTTGCACCACCACAGGCCACTGCCGAGGAGCGCGGGCGCCTGTTCCTTGATCGCTATGGGGACGCGTTCGGCATTTCCGCCCGTGATCAAGTGCAGCTGGATCGGATACTTGGCCCCGACACGGTGGGAATGGAGCATGTGCGCTTCCGCCAAGTCTACCAAGGGATCAAGGTTAGAGGCGGCGAGATCATTGTCCATCTACGCGCGACCGACGCCAGGTCGGTCACGGCCAAGACCTTGGACAATCTCGATGGTTTGAACACCGTGCCGGTCATTACCGCGGCCCAGGCCAAGACCGCGGCGCAACAGGTGCTACTCAAGCATCTCAATGTCAGCGGTGCCGTCTTGAGCACCCCAACCTTGGAAATATTCAACCGGGGGCTGCTCGACGGCACCACGTCGCCTACCCGTCTGGCCTGGTTCATCGAGGCCAGGAAGGCCGATATGCGGGAGTTTATCTGGGTCGATGCACAGCGCGGCGCGATCCTCCTGCATTTCAACCAGATCGCCGACGCAAAGAACCGCGCCGTCCATAGTGCCAACAACGCCAGCACCCTGCCCGGTACATTGATCCGCCGCGAAGGCGGTGCGGCCACGGCGGATACGGACGTCAACAACGCATACGACTTCTCCGGCGACACCTACGACTACTTTTTCTCGCAACATGGCCGCGACAGTTTTGACGGTGCCGGGGCTAAACTGACTTCCACCGTGCATTATTGCCCGAACTCCTCTAGTTGTCCCTACGCCAACGCCTTCTGGAATGGAAGCCAAATGGTCTACGGAAATGGATACTCCGCGGCTGATGACGTGGTGGCGCACGAACTGACCCACGCCCTGACCGAAAGGTCGGCGGGGTTGCTCTACTACATGCAGTCAGGCGCCTTGAACGAGTCATTCTCCGACATCTTCGGAGAAACAGTCGATCTGACCAACGCGCCGCACGGAACCGACACGCCGGCGGTGCGCTGGCTCATGGGTGAAGACGTCCCCGTCATCGGGGCGTTCCGCAATATGATGAACCCTAACGCCTTCAACGATCCTGCCAAGGTTTCCGATCCGCAGTTTGTTTGCAATTTTGAATTTAATGATTTTGGTGGTGTTCACTCCAATAGCGGCGTGCCCAATCACGCTTATGCGCTGATGGCGGACGGCGGTACCTTTAATGGACAGACCATCTCAGGAGTGGGCTTGGCCAAGGCCGGCAAGATGCAATATCGTGCTCTCACTCAGTACCTTGTTTCGACCGCTGATTTTCAGGCCGCTAATTCTGCCGTCCAGCAGGCATGCACCGATCTTGTGGGTACGGCGGGGATCACTGCTGCAGATTGCGGCAACGTCGAGAAGGCAATGGCCGCGGTGGAAATGAACAGTAACAACTGCTCCCCGGCCGAGGTTCCAACCCTGTGTCTAACCGGGCAGAGTCCGAGCAACGTCTTTTTCGACGACTTGGAAAATATCGCCTCGGGCAAATGGGCGACGACAAAACTATCTGGAGTGAATCATTGGACAGAATGTCTTGGGACGCCCAATATCTATTGCCAAGCCTTCCCCACCAGCGGAAGCTACTCATTCTGGGGATACAATTACAGTTCGCTCGGAAATTCCGCCGTTGCGATGACGACGAGCGTCGCGATTCCTTCCGTCAATCCGCGCCTGCAATTCAACCATTCCTTCGACTTCGATCACTTTAATACAAGCTACTACGATGGCGGGGTCTTGGAGTACAGCACCAATGGCGGATCGACCTGGACCGATGCCGGCTCGCTGATCGTTGGCGGGGCCAACTATGGCGGCGTTATTGCCGGCGGCTTTAGCAATCCGCTTGCCGGGCGGAGCGCCTTTGTGGGTGGCAGCGCCGGTTATACCGCCTCGCAACTCAATCTGAGCAGCCTGGCCGGGCAGAGCGTGCGCTTCCGCTTCCGGGAGGGCACCGATTCCTCTATCAGCGATCTGGGCTGGTTGATCGATGATGTGCGGATCTACTCCTGCGCGGCCGGTGCTACGACCCTTTCGCTGGCCTCCAACCTCAACCCAGCGACCCTCGGCCAGGCGGTGAGATTCACCGCGACCGTGTCCCCCGCCACGGCCACCGGCACCGTCACCTTCAAGGACGGCACGGCGCCCCTCTGCAGCGGGTCCCTCTTCAGCGGAACCGCGGTTTGCGACACCGCAAGCCTCACGGTCGGCAGCCACAGCATGACGGCGGTCTATGGCGGGGACGCCGGTTACACTGGCTCGGCGTCGGCTGTGCTTGACCAAGCGGTCAAGAGTCCCCCGCCGATCATCTCGCGATACCAGGTCCATTATTCGAATACGCCGAATATGCCCTGGGCGGTTGGGGTCGAAGGGTCTTACTTCACCCGCGAGTCCTACGTGACCATGTTCGATACGAATGGCACACAATGGGGTGAGCCCGTGCGGGTAACTTACGTGAATGAAAATAGCGTTACGTTCGAAATGCCGGAGAGCGACAATAAGCCGCCTTCGCAATGCAACGTCGGCCGTTCCTGTACGATCACGATGAAGACTTCAAGCGAAAATGGCGTATCCGCTGCCATGGACTTGGTGCTGCCACAGATTTTCGTGTTTGACCGCGGCCCGGTCATCTCGCGGGCCGGGGTTAACATGGACTATGAGCCTTGGGTCTTCTGGGTCTTGGGGTCCTACTTCACCCCCACCGCTCGCGTTATCTTGTTCGATGCGGACCCAAGTGGAACACAGTGGGGTGATCCGATCCCAGTCAGTTTCGGTGGTGAAACGGGGATAAGCTTCCAGTTGCCCTCAAACATCCCGCCTTCTCGCTGCAACGTCGGCCGTTCGTGCGTCATCAAGATGAAGATCACGACCGAGTTCGGGACCTCGGCCACCGCGGACCTGAAACTTCCGGTCGAATTTGTCAATGCACCACCGCCAAGCATTCAGCGCTTGGGCGTCGTAACGGACTATGACCCGTGGGTGGTCTGGGTCAATGCGTCCTATTGCACACGAAACTCCACAGTGACTCTGATCGACGCGGACAACACGCAGTGGGGCGATCCGATACCAGTCGATTACAGCGACGAAACGGGCGTAAACTTCCAGTTGCCCGCAAACATCCCGCCGTCTCGCTGCAACGACGGTCGTTCATGCATCATCAAGATGAAGATCACGACCGAGTTCGGGACCTCGGCCACCGCGGACCTGAAACTTCCGGTCGAGTTTGTCAATGCACCACCGCCAAGCATTCAGCGCTTGGGTGTCGTAACGGACTATGACCCGTGGGTGGTCTGGGTCAATGCGTCCTATTGTACACGAAACTCTACGGTGACCCTGATCGACGCGGACAACACGCAGTGGGGCGATCCGATACCAGTCGATTACAGCGACGAAACGGGGGTAAACTTCCAGTTGCCCGCAAACATTCCGCCGTCTCGCTGCAACGATGGCCGTTCATGCATCATCAAGATGAAGATCACGACCGAGTTCGGGACCTCGGCCACCGCGGACCTGAAGCTTCCGGTTGAATTTGTCGGTGATGTACCACCGCCAAGCATTCAGCGCTTGGGTGTCGTAACGGACTATGACCCATGGGTGATCTGGGTCAATGCGTCCTATTGTACACGAAACTCCACGGTGACCCTGATCGACGCGGACAACACGCAGTGGGGCGATCCGATACCAGTCGATTACAGCGACGAAACGGGGATAAACTTCCAGTTGCCCGCAAACATCCCGCCATCTCGCTGCAACGACGGTCGTTCGTGCATCATCAAGATGAAGATCACGACCGAGTTCGGGACCTCGGCCGCGACGGACTTAGAGATCCCTGCCGCTCCATAGTAGGAGAGTACACGAGCCCGCATCGGGCTCGTTTGCTCGAATAATTTGCGTAAAGAGCGATATACGCTCGGTGTTGGTTTGCTGGATCTCCGCCCGCGTTCGGACGATGATGTCACATGGCACGAGAAGCCCTCGCAGCATCATGGCGGCGAGGCTCCTTCGTCCGAAGGCGGCCCTGGTCGACCCAATCCGCCAGTCACCGGTACGAACCGGACCGGCAGCAGATTGTGGCCGGTGACCGCGCCGGCCGGCCCTTTCCGATACACAGCGAGTTCCTGGTTGCCCCCGGGCGCACCGATCGGGATCACCAGCCGACCGCCTGGTTTGAGCTGGTCGAGCAGGGTCTCGGGCAGGCGCGGGGCCGCGGCGGTGACGATGATGCCGTCGAATGGAGCGGCCTGCGGCCAGCCGAGCCAGCCGTCTCCGGTGCGCACCTGGACCTGATCATAACCCAATAACTGCAAGGTCATGCGCGCCCGCTCGGCCAATTCCGGGAGGATTTCCATTGAGTAGACATCCGCCCCCAAAGCGGCCAGCACCGCCGCCTGATAGCCCGACCCGGTCCCGAGTTCGAAGACCCGATCCCCGGCGCCGACCCCGAGCAGTTGGCTCATAATGGCGACGATATAGGGCTGTGAGATGGTCTGGCCGCTGCCGATGGGCAGGGGATAGTTGGCGTAGGCCAGGTCGCGTTGTTCAGGTGCGACGAAGGCGTGGCGGGGGACCCGGCGCAGGGCGTCGCCGACCGCCGGGGTGAGGCGGTCGAAGCCGATGGCGGAGGCGGTCATGCGCACGTCGGACTCCAATTCGGTGAGCAGTGCGTCGCAGGATGTCGTCATGGGTTGCTCCGCGCAGTGAATGCGCGGGCCGTCACGTCGGCCGACGCTGCTCGGGACGTGTCGGGACAGTCGGGCGCGGCAGCGATCGTGGTCATAGCGGATAGGCGGCTGGCGGCGGCTTGGGTTCGTCTGCGATCACAGGGCGTTCATTCTAACACCCGGTGCCGCTGCTTCCGACCGACTGGGGGCAGCCTTTCGGGGGTAAAATACCGATCTTCCGGAGCCAGGCGCCCGGCCCCGTGGTCTGGGTGTCCTGGTCTCATCGCGCTGCTGTTCGGGTAGAGTCATGCTGCACTTGCGTTTCACTGGTCGTGTCCTGTTGTTTCTGTCGCTTGCGCTCGGGGTCCTGCTTGCGTCCGCGTTGACGGCGAACGCCGGGGCTGCCCCCTCCGGCGCGATCGAGTGGGTGGCGACCGATGCCGCGGGCCAGGCGCGCGTTCCCCTCTATGTCTTCTGGTCCAGGCAATGTCCCCATTGTCGCGAGGCCCTGCCGTTCCTGGCGCAGTTGCGTGATCAGGAGCCCTGGATCGAGGTCCGCGATTTCGAGATCAACAGCAGTCGCGAAAACACCCAGCGGTATGTCGAAATGGCCCAGGCACTCGGCGAGGACGCGCGCTCGGTGCCGGCGTTCTTCGTCTGCGGTCAGATGCTCACCGGCTATGACAATGCGCAGGGCATGGGGGCACGGATCCTCGGGTTGGCCCGCTTTTGCCGGCAGGCGACCGGCGCCGAGGTTGCCGTTGGTGCCGGTGCGGCGGCCGTCGCCGGTGAGACCCCGGCACCGACGATCGAGGTGCCCTTCATCGGCACCCTGGACGCCGGGTCGCTGTCGCTGCCGCTGTTCACCCTGGTCATCGCCGGGCTGGATGCCTTCAACCCCTGCGCCTTTTTCGTGCTGCTGTTTCTGTTGAGTCTTCTGGTCCACGCCCGCAGCCGGGCGCGCATGTTGCTGATCGGCGGTACCTTCGTGCTGTTCTCCGGGCTGGTCTATTTCCTCTTCATGGCGGCCTGGCTCAATCTCTTCCTAGTGGTCGGCGGGGCGCCGGTGGTGACCGTCATTGCAAGCGCCGTTGCGCTCGTTATCGGGGGATTGAACGTCAAGGATTACTTCTGGTTCAAGCAGGGTCCCAGCCTGTCCATTCCGGAGGGCGCCAAGCCCGGACTCTTCAAGCGCATGCGGACACTGGTGACGGCGGATCGGCTGGGGACCATGCTGATCGGTACAGTCGTATTGGCGCTTGCCGCCAACAGCTACGAACTGCTGTGCACCGCCGGATTCCCGATGGTCTTCACTCGCGTGCTGACCCTTCACGACCTGACCCCGGCCGCCCACTACGGCTATCTGGTCTTCTATAACCTGATCTATATCCTGCCGCTCTTGGCCATCGTCCTGGTCTTTACATACACCCTGGGGACCAGAAAGCTCACCGAGCAGCAGGGGCGGGTGCTCAAGCTGCTGTCCGGTTTCATGATGCTGGGCTTGGGGCTGGTGATGCTGATCGCCCCGGAGTTGTTGTCGCGGCCCTGGGTTGGCGCCTTGCTGTTGGGGACGGCGCTGATACTGGCCGCGAGCATTGCGTTGCTGGAGCGACGGATGCGCTCGGCGGCGCCTTAGGCGATTGGCGGGAGCGCTTTGGTCCGTACCGAGGATCCACGGATTTAGGCCGCAATCCGTAGGGTCCGCTGCGCGGACCGGCAGCCTGCGCCTGCTCTAAGGTGATTTCCGGGAAAGCATCTACCGCCGTGTAGGGGCGAATTCATTCGCCCCTACAACCCAACAGGCTTTCTGCGTATGCGCAGTCGGGGTGCCTATTCACGGAAATCGCCTTAGGGGCGACTAAAGTCGCCCCTACACGTTGGTACATCGTTTCCCGGAAATCACCTAAGTCCAGGTCTGGTGCCTGGACACGGCTTGGTCGCTTGACTCGGCCTGGATCATGTACTCGCCGCAATGAGGACACTTGATGTCGTAGGGATTCAATGCCCGTGTGTCATGAAAGGTCCAGTAGGTGCCGAGCTTGAACAGATTGGCATTACAACTCCAGCACTGATTGCGGACGACGAGTTGCCCGCAGTGCTCATTTTCACACAGTTCTGCCCGGGACCGAACGCGCGAGCCTTCGTGCTCGGTTGCGGTCTTGCTGAAAGCCATTCCCCGGCAGGCCGGACAGAAGGGTACGAGCGTATTTCTTCCGGCGTCGGTGTCGGCGAACAGATACAAGTGCATCATGATGAGCCGGATCAGCGGGTCGGTCGCCCCTGGACGCAAAAGTACCGCCCCCAATCGATGGTCCGGATGACCCTTATCCCATTCGGGCCGCGTCGCGGGATCCGGCGTGAAATGCCCGCCGCCGTAGCGGCAATAGCGCTGCCACTCCTGGACCGAGCTCTGATCCCGACCGGGGTGTAATACGAACACGCGATTGCGGCCCTGTTCGTCATAGCCTTTATCCAGCAGCTCAGCCAGTTTTTCAGCGAGAGTCGGTCCGCGTTCCGCTGAGCCGATCGGCACGAACTGGTTGAGTTTGGCATCCATGACCAGTTTCGGACGACCAGTGGGTCCGAAGTTTGCCGTCTGCATTGCTTCGGTGACTCGGGAATCGATCAGGGTGATGACGAAATCCGGCGTGCGCCAATTGCCGTTCAGCAGCAGTCGCGGTTCATACTCCAAGAGCAGGGTACGGTTCGCGGTCTCATCGTGGAAGCGGATGCTCAGTGGCTTGTCCTGAGTCCATTGACCCAAGAGGGCGGTCAGCAGATCGCTTTGATAGCGCCGCTCCGGAACCAACGGAAACTCTTCCGTCAGCACGCGCACGATCTTGAGCAGGCACCAGCGCTCGTAGACTCTCGGCAGATCCAGTATCCCCACCCGGTCCTCGCGGAAGAGCAGATCCAACAGTGAAAGATCGAGGTTGGCGGCTTCGAGTGCGCGCCGAAACGCCGCCAGCGCGCCGCGATAATCGGGATCCTGAACATAGGTCATCGAGCCGGTGGGGATCAGACTCAGGGTGCTTGCTATACCAAGGTCGCGGGCACGTCTCAGCACCGGTGCTAGTTGTTCACTGAGGTCTTTCAGCGCGGCGGCCGTGACTGTCCAGTGATTACGCTGCGCCTGGTGATGCTGGGCTCGGTTGAGGTCGGCTTGCTGGTCGCGTTCCTGATGCTGTCGTTGTTTCGGGTTGAGCTTGGGGCGATAGCCGGGCTGTTCGATGGCTGTTTGTTGGCGAGCCAATCGCTGCAATTCGCTCTTGACCTTGATTTCCCAACCCGACTCCAGTGCTGAAAGTCCATTCACGATGCTGTCTTTCAGTAACCGTGCTCGACACTGTTGAAGCGTGGAAAACCGCTCCTGCAATTCAGCGATCTCTTGACGGAGACGCTCCGGTGAGATTTGAACGCCGCCATCCAAGACAGTTGCGCGCCGAAGCGTCTCGTCCGCACGGTGATGGAATTCCAGGGCACGGGACTCCGCCGCGCGCCGCAATGCCTGAAGCGACAGATCCAGTCGGCTGGCCATACCGAGCAACTGGCGGTTTTCCGGGGTATCGAACGACGGCGCATGACCGCGGCCGGTCACCCGCCGCGGTGAACCGCGCAGCGCCAGATCCTGAAAGGTCCGGCTGGTCTGACGCACGCGCTCCAGCGGTTGAGCTTCCAAGTGCTCACGCAATTCGCTGTGCGGCCGGTTCAGGGCGCGACGCGCGTAGCGGATATGGTCGCGGACCGCGGCAAGGTAATTCTGGTTGACTCCGCCGACGGGACGTTGCGCCGTCACGGTGGTCGGGCTCTTCGGGTCGAGGATGAGTTGCCACAGGCCGATTCGAAACTCGTCCACCAAGGTCTCGAACTCATCGGGGCTGAAGCCCGGCATGAAAATCTGCAGGCTCACCTCATAGGCACCAATCCGTAAGCGCGCTGCGCCGGCATGATTTCGGGTCAGGGGTGCGTGGCTTTGGTGTTGCTTGTTCCAATCGCCTTTCTCGATCCACCAGATGCGTGAGTCGTCGGCACGTACCGCGCTCAGCGGCCAGCCTGTGCCGTTGGCGAGTATCAGCAGTGGCGTATCCTCTGTGTCCACCGTCACTCCAAGTTGACCCACCTGGTTGGGGCTGACCTCGGGATAAGCGAAAGTCTCTCCGGTATACCCGCCGCGGCCATTGTCGAACAACTGGATTGGCGAGCGGGCGAGCTCAATACGCGACGGGGTATCCTTCTTTTCCCAGGTCACCCGAATGATGCGAAGTTCAAACGGCGGCTGCGCCATGGTCAGGACCAGTAATTGAAAATACCGTCATTGGCTTCCGCGCGCTTGATCAGCATGCGCAGTTCATCCTTGGCATCACGCGCCGGTGCTTCTGTCAACCGATCGGCGACCTCGTTCTGAAACTGTGACATGATGCTCGCTACGGTTTCGTCGCTCTGGCGCGAGCGCTGTTTGCCATCAAATGAAAAGCGCGGCAGCAGCTTTTGCTTGACGAGTTGATTCAGCACTAAGGCATCACGTGCCTCCTTCGATATCCCTTTTTCCAGGAGCAGACCGAGGCTTTGCTGAAAGGCGGCGGCTTGCCGAATCAGCCGCAGTCCGATCTCGATGCCCATGGGTTCCAGATAGTAATTGGCCCAGTGTAACAGCACCTGCGAAACCGCATCGGCAGCATGGGGCGCGAACGCCGGATAGGGCTCGCGTGGGAACTCGGTCGCGGGAATGCGCACGCCGGTCTCAGGCAGGGGGCTGTCGCCGATCTCTTTGATCACTTGTTGCCAATAGTGCAGCGGGCTCTGAAATTGAAGCACATGGGCGCGGTCCAGCACTTTCGGCGAAAGGTAGTGAGTGGTCGCGTCCATGTTCACTGTACCAACAAAGCGGACATTCGTTGGAATGCGCAGCCGGGACGGCACCTTGAGTATGCCCGCGACCATGCGCCGCAACCGGGCATGGGTGTGCAGAACGGATTCGCCGTCGTCCATACCGAGCCGATCCTTGAGTGTGGCAAGGGTCTCGCGATCTTCCAGAACGGCATCGAGATCCTGCAGGTCCTTGCCCGCGCCCGCGTCCATCAGACTGTCGACCAACAGCTTGAATTCGGTATGGACATGCCCGGCTTCCTCGTCCGCGTACAGTGCAATGGTCGGTGGTTCGTCGCGCTCTTCCAAAGCGGAGAGAAAATCGGCAAAATAATACTCAATACGCGCCAGATTCAGCTCGTCGAGACAGATGATGTGCAACCGCTGCGGATCGCGCTGCGCGGTGAGGAGCGCATCGAGGAAGGGCGTGGTGAGATAGCTGCGCTGCAGCGGATTGTAGTAACCGATTAAGTCTTCGGCACTGGTCCAGTTCGGCTTGACCGCAATGATGTGTGCCATGTTCCCGGTCGCTTGGGCATAGGACTTGACGAGCATGGTCTTGCCTGAACCGGACAGGCCGGAAAGGATGACAAAGTCGCCGGTCAGCATCAAGGCATGGAAGGTAGCAAGCAGTGCGCGCGGATAGATGATCTGCTTGCGGTACAGGTAGCGCTGGAGGTGCGAGGCGAGTTGGGGATAACCTCCCTGCAGATCGGTGAGCGTCGGCCAGTCGCTCGTCTGCGTTGCGGCATCCAACTGGTGCAAACCAAGGAGTGTGGCGCGTTGCTCTTTGGTAATGAATCTGAGTTCAAAGAGGCGGTCGGCCTGCTTCCGGACGGAGTCGGTCAGTTGTTTGCTCTGATTCGCCAGATCCCTGAGCGACTCGTCATGACTGGTGCGTATCTCCGCAAGCTCATGCCGAAGCCGCTCGGTCTCCTGCTCACGGATCAAGCTGGCCGATACGCGTTCAGCCTTGATGTCTGCCTTGACTTGCGCAAGGGCGTTTTCATACTCGCTGCGCTTCGCCCGGAAATCCGCCTCGATTTCGGCGAGAATCCGATCCCGTTGTGTCGTGACGTTGACTGTCTGTGCTTGAAGGTCTTTGAGTTCCTTGCGTTTAGCCGCCGCGGCGGTCGCGGCCGCAGCAACGCCGGCTTTCAATTCTTTTTCGTGGTTTTCCAGGTCGGCGATGCGCTGCTGGACGTCGTGACGCCGCTGCTCCGGCGGTAGGGTGCCGGTCGCGGCGCCGATCTTGTGCCCGGGCTTGCGTTCGTTCATGTTGTGATGTCGGGATCCATCGCAAGGTGTAAATGGTTCAGATACTCAAGGCGTCGCTGTCCTTTGACACCTAGGGTACCGATACCTTGGTCCAGGAATCGAGATCTGGATCATGCTTGGGCGATTGCCGGAGATTCTGTGCCAAATCCCCCGATGTCTTGGCAAAGGGCCTGTGGCCCGGCGTTATCCCCCGGTGACTGGCGGAAAGATCCCGACCTCGTCTCCATCTCGAATCGGCGCCTCGGGGCGAACGATCTCCTGATTCACGGCCATCATCAGCCGCTTGTCTTCGGACAGCGTCTCGGCCCAGACCCCGCCGCGTCCGCGCAGGTGGACAAGTAGGTCGGCCACTGTCTCGATCTGCGACGGGCAGGCAAACGTTTCCTCGGCCAATCCGAGCTGTTCGCGCAAACGGGCGAAATACAGGATGCGGATCACGGTGGCGGTCTCAGTGGAAGAGATTGGCGAAGGGGATGAAGTCGACCCGGTCCCCGCGTTGGATCACCTGGCCGGGCGCGATCTCGATCAGACCTTCCGCCCAGGCGACCGATGACAGGACCGCGGAGGAGCGGGTGGGATAGACCGCCAGTTCCAGTTCACCGTCCTCGCCGGTCTCCAGCCGGGCACGGTGGAATTCGGTGCGTCGGTCCGGCTTGGGCCAGTCGAAGCCGGCGCGGAGCTTGAGGGTGCGTGGTGTCAGATCGCCGGTCACGCCCTGCATGTGCAGGATGAGGGGACGGGCGAAGAGACAGCAGGTCACGAACAGTGACACCGGGTTGCCGGGGCTGCCGAAGAAGGGCGTCTCGCCGACCCGGCCGAAGGCGACCGGCTTGCCGGGGCGCATGGCGATGTTCCAGAGATCCAGGCGGCCGAGCCGTTCCACCGCGGGCTTGAGATGGTCCTCCTCGCCCACCGAGACGCCGCCGCTGGCGACGATCAGATCCGCCACCGCCGCGCCACGGCGCAGGGCTTCGATGGTGTCATCGAGGGTGTCCGCAACGATGCCCAGATCCAGGATCTCGCAGCCAAGACCCTGAAGCAGCCCCCGCAGCGTATAGCGGTTGGAATTGTAGATTTGGCCCGGCCCCAGCGGCGCGCCGGGCATCGCCAACTCATCGCCGCTCGCCACGATGGCGACCCTCAGGCGTCGATGGACCTGCAGCTCGGCCACGCCGACCGAGGCGGCGAGACCCAGATGCTGGGGCGCCAGCCGGGTGCCGGCGGCGATCACCCGCGCGCCGGCCTGGATGTCCTCGCCCGCGCGCCGGATGTTCGCTCCTGCCTTGGCGTCGAGCGGGATGACGACCGTCTCGCCCGCGCGCGTGCACACCTCTTGGATTACCACGGTGTCGGCGCCCGCGGGGATCGGCGCGCCGGTGAAGATGCGCGCTGCGGTCCCGGGCTCCAGCGGCGTGCCGGTGGTTCCGGCCGGGATGCGCTGGGTGACCCGCAGGCGTCCGTCCTGCACGGCCAGGTCCGCGTGGTGGATGGCATAGCCGTCCATGGCGCTGTTGTCCCAGCCGGGGACAGGGATGGTGCTGGTCACCGGGGTGGCCAGTACGCGCCCGAGCCCGAACTCGGTCGCGATACGTTCAAGGTCGGCGATCGGCTGGACCCGCGTGAGCAGGACCTCGATCGCCTCCTGCTTGCTCAGGGTCGGACGCCGCTCGGAGGTCGATCCGCAGTCGTTCTGGGTCGCCATGGCGTGCCCCTCAGCGCTCGCGCAGACGCGGGATGAGCTGGGCGAAGTTGCAGGGCCGGGTGCGGATGTCCAGTTGCTGCAGCAGGATGTGTTCCCAGGCGGTGCGGCAGGCGCCGGTCGAACCGGGCAGACAGAAGACAAAGGTGCCGTTGGCCAGGCCGGCGAAGGCGCGGGACTGGATAGTCGAGGCGCCGATCTCGGCAAAGGAGATCTGGCGGAACAGCTCACCGAAGCCTTCGATCTCCTTGTCGAACAGCGGCAGGACGGCCTCGGGGGTACTGTCGCGTCCGGTCACGCCGGTCCCGCCGGTGCTGAGGACGACGTTGATCTCGGGGTCGGCGATCCAGCCCGAGACGACCGCGCGCAGTTGATAGACATCATCGGGTGCGATCAGCTTGGCGACGACCCGGTGCCCGGCCGTCTCGGCGCGCTCCCGCAAAAAGTGTCCGGAGGTGTCCTGGTCCTCGCCCCGGCTATCCGAGACGGTGAGGATCGCGATGTTGAGCGGCAGGAAGGCCTGCTCAGTGAAGTGCTCGGTCATGCCATGCTCCTGCGTTGTAACGCCTGTTCGTCGATCGCGATGGTGCGGCTGGAGTCGAAGGCCGCGCGTGACCGTCAGCTTAGGCGATTTCCGGACCACCCGATACCACCCAACATCGGCTCGGATGTCGATGCGACTTCAGTCGCACCGACTCGGACGCAGGTGCGACTGAAGTCGCACCTACACTGACCAGTATCCAAACTGTCGGCAATCGCCTCAATGCTCGCCCTTGGTCCGCAGCAGTCCCGCCAGCCGATTGCCCTGCTTCTGCGGCCCGCCGCGCGGAAAAATCTGGTGAAGATAGCGGTTGCTGCCGCGCTCTGGCCCCCAGACCTCGCGGAAGTGAACGATCATGTCGCGTACCGTGGTCTGGATGCCGTTGCGGGCGAAGCGCGCGCGCAGCAAGCGGATCAGCTCCCAGTGCTCCCCGGTCAGGGGCAGCCCCTCCTGCGCGGCTAGGGCGCGCGCGAAGTCCTCCGACCAGTCCGAGGGGTCAACCAGATAGCCCTCGCTGTCGGTCAGGATGGCGCGGTCACCGACCTGGAGCGTGCGGGTCGTCATGCTCGGGTAGGCATTACTGCCGGCCGGAAACGTGCCGGGGAGCCCGCGCGAGTCCCGCTCGGATTGGGTCATGGACCAGAGCGCGATCGGGATCTCCCCCGCGAGCCGGCCCTGGTAGCGCACGACCCCGGAGACCAGGACCGCGCCGCTGGTCGGCGGCAGGTCGAAGCTCGCCATGCCGGCGCGGTCGGTCAGCACCGCCGGGGTCTCGCTGCCGTCCGCGTCCAGGCGCAGCACGACGGGGGTGTGCTTCAGGGGTTCCTGGGTGGCCTTCATGGAAACTCTCACTTCGATCATCGTCCGATCTCCGACGGTTGCGACCCCGGCCGGGCAGCGCTTCCTGCGTCACGCCAAGACCCTGCTCCTCACTTTTGAGCAGGCGTGTCACGATGTCGGCCTGCCAAGCCGCTTCCGCGCCAGTCTGACGATCGGCGCGCGTATCGCGCTCTGGGACACGTTTCTCCCGCGCTGGGCCGGGCGCATGCGTGCGGCGGCGCCGGACATCTCGCTCAACACCGAGATCGGCTTCGAGGAGGATCTGATGCGCCGCATCATCGCCGGCACCATGGATCTCGCCCTCATGTACAGTCCCCAGCAAGGCGCGGGTATCCAGGTCGAACACCTGTTCGATGAGACCCTGATCCTTGTCGGCGACGCGCCTGAGCGCTCCCCGCCGGACGACGGCTATGTCTATGTGGATTGGGGGCCGACCTTCTACGCCCAGCACCGCAAGGTCTATCCCGACCTGGAGCGGCCGGCCCAGACCGCCAACATCGGCTGGCTCGGCCTGCAGTTGATCCTCGGCAATGGCGGCACCTGCTTCGTGCCCGAGCGCGTGGCCGCCGGCTATCTGCGGGGCGGCTGTCTGCATCGGATCAAGGGGGCGCCGACCCTGACGCTGCCGGCCTATGTCGTCTATCCGGGCGACAGCGATTCCAGCGAACTCACCACCGCGCTGATTACGCTGCGCGCGCTGGTGGCCGAGGGTTTGGCGGCGGGTGTCGGCGCTTCGGAAGACGGTTGATCCTCAATCGCCAGGCTCTTCCCAAACCGCTGGCGATTACCACCCGAACTCCGGATAGCGCCGGGCGCTAGACCGGTTCGAGCCCTTGATGAGGATCGGCCGGTAAGGTCAGTCGAATCGCGTCCCCCGTAACGACGGTTCCCCCATTCACGACGACACCCATGACCCCGGCCTTGCGGATGAGACTGCCGTCCGGCGCGCGGTCGAGCACCGCCGCCATGAGTCCGGGCCGGTAGGTATCGAGTTGGGAGCAGGGGCTGCGTAAACCCGTGAGCTGAATCACGGCCTCGCCCCCGATGGACAGCGTGGTGCCGCGCGGGAGCGACAGGAGGTCGAGGCCCCGCGTGGTGATGTTCTCGCCCATGCTGCCCGGCTCGATCGCGAAGCCGCGCGCAGCCAGCTCGGCGAAGAGTTCGCTCTGTATCAGATGCACCTGCCGCAGATTCGGCCGGGCCGGATGGCGTCTGACATGGAAGCGGTGCCTGTCGGCGACCCCGCAATGCGCATCACCCTCGACCCCAAGCCCCGCCAGCAGACGGATGCTCGGCCGGGTCTGCTTGGAAACGCCATGGCGCGCGTTCGCGGCAACGGCAATGACGATCGGGTTCATAGCGTGCAACCTCGGGTGACTCATGGCACACCGGCACCGCGGCCGCTGAAAAACAACCGGGGAAATCGGGGATCGTGACGCAGTGGGCGTGGTCCGCGTCGCCTGGATGCGCATACACCGGATACGGCATGATCTCAACTCCTATTGCGCAAGCTTACACAAGCGATCTGCCATGGCAAGTCCAGCCTCGATGCTGGCCTCGGAAGTTGAGCCAGTAAGAACGCAACATGTAAGAATGAGCCGGCTGGCGCCGGCTCGAACGACGTCTCACGCGGACGCAGACGAGGAGGTCGAAAGGGCACGGGGTATTGGGGTGCGGACAGATCCACCAACAAATCCGCGCACCCGGCTTACCGTGAAAGTCGCGCACCGACCCCGTGGGAGCGGCGTCCCGCCGCGATGGGGCCGGGCGCGTCGTTGCAGATCACCGCGCTACCGCATCGCGGTGGGACGCCGATCCCACGGGGGACATTCATCTTCCGGGGCGGCTGATTTCCCTTCCATGGCCGTTAGCCGCTTAGGTGTTCTTCTCTTGAGCACGCAGCATACGGGCTAGAGTCCGCAGTGCTTCATTAACAGATTTGGCATCCGGAAAAACCTCAGCGACGTCGGAGTCCAGTAAGACTGTAGTCGCCGTGCCTTCAAACGCCTTGGCATATTTCCCGCGAACCCCGCCTTTCATGGTTTCAAAATCATATTCTTCACGCATTTTGTCGGATTGCCTAATGTCTCGCTTGGTATTCATAGAACGAGCGCTCTTTGGTTGTCGCCTTTCTTGCGCTGATGATCCGAATGATGTCGTCGCGAAAGGTATGTGAAACGACTAGGATGTTACCTGAGTCTGACATTCCGATAGTTAGGAAACGATCTTCTTCACTTGAATGGTCGGTGTCAGGATAAGTAATAGACAAAATGTCGCGAAATACGCTAATCGCTTCGCCAAAAGTAATCTTGTGTTTCCGTTCTTTCCTGACGGATTTCTGTCTGTTCCACTCGAATTTCATAGGTCCGTTACAATGGTTCTGTTTGGTTTAGCTTCTTCGCCTAACGAACGGGCTAAGGCGGCGCGCGCCCCTGATGAGCTAGCGTATTTGCACAACTGTTGTGGCGCGCCCTCGCTTTTCAGGGGTAGGTTAAGCGATTTATTGACTGGCCCTCAGTTTGCTTAAGGCTAATCCGGGTTTTCATTCCTTCTTTTGTTGGTAAGTCAGCGTATTTCAAAGGGAATCCGAATGACTCTGCGATTTCCATCGCTGCGGCGTGAGAACGAATAAAATACTCGTGAATCGAAGCGCTTTCGTTTGATAGCTCTACTTGGATTCGGTGCTTTTCTTTTAAGATTTCCGACTCAATCATAGGTTGCTCCTCGCTGAACAGTTCAAGGGGGGTAATAAGCTCTGGCGTCGATAGCTTGTAATCGTAGCGTCGAGGTAAACTTTCTCTTTCATCACATCCCGCTATTTCATGTCCGACATACTGATGAGCTAGGCACCACAGAGGACCGAGGTCAGGTCTTGCAATCACGAATTTTTCACGAGATCAAGGAAACGGCGATTACGTGCTGGATTACAAGACCTGACCCCGTCCCTCGTGACCCCGTCCCTCGTCCGGGTGCATGGCATGGTTGGCCTCTCCTGTCTCTCGTCTTGATTGGTGGCATTCCACCACTGGCACGCTCCGTCGGATGTCCAGCACATTGCCGAATTTCCGGTATTGTCGAAGCACTTTTTCTACCTGGGACACTCGTTCATCTATAGTCCCGCTGACTTTGAAAAAGGGCACCCGTCTTTCGGCAAGGTCGCCGACGATCTGGTCCTGAAACCACTTCCTTTTCTGATCCCCGCTGCGATCCCATGTGTCTGCATAGGGAATATCCGTATCGCAGAGGAAGAACAAGTCGTACCGCTTCTCCGCTTCCATCGCTAGTTTGGTCAGAACCGGGCCAGCGATGCTATGGTAGTCCTTTGCAAAGACATACGTTGTGATTGGGTTTGTGTCGCTGAAGAGGTACTTTCGGGCCTGTAGAGTCAGTGCATCCTCCCTGTTGTTGTGTTCTGGCGCGATCTCCTCAAACTGATTCAGCGTGATTCTTCGGTCAACATGGTGCTCAAGCCAGTACTCTGCGCCGTACTCCGGCATCCACACCGTGTTGTGCCGTTCGGCCATCGTTCGGGCGAGGGTTGTCTTGCCTGTCGAGGGTGCGCCCATGAAGCACACTTTCGTGATCAGGTCGGCATACACCACGGGGGCGAGGTGTTGCCGGTTCGCAAAGTAGTCCTCGCGAAGAGCCGTCCCACTGATTGGCACAGCCACACGTGCCTCGTCGATCCTGCGGTCGACCGCGCCAAGAGCTCGGCTGACGTGGTCTCCATAGAACTCGCTGGAGTAGAAATGGGTGATGCGCAGCCCGTTGAGCTTCCGGAGAATGTAGTGTTCCTGCTCGCGACAGATATCCGGGGTGTCACCGTATCGGTCTGGGCCGTCCCATGCCTCGATGATCCTTACTGTCGGGTATAGTTCTCGAATCCATCCGGTGCGGACCTGAAGCGGAACATTTATTACGTCCGTGGCGTAGACCATGACGACCAGTTCGTCCACCTCGGCCAAGGCGGTCTCTACAAGCATCTGGTGCCCGCGATGGAAAGGGGCGAACTTGCCCAGCGTCAGGCCGCGTCGCATGTTCCCACCTCAGCGTTCACACAGGGGTTCGATTCCCGCGCGACCTTCGTGCCCACGTGCCATCGCCAATACCCAAAAAGAGCGTTCAAGAGAAACAGCGACCACATCACGATCATCAAGTCCCCTGCTTCGCCTCCTGCGCTGAAGCGCAGACACCACATGACGATAGTGACAAGATTGAGCAGGATGTACAGGAGCCACTGCTCCTTGTATCGCCACATCATCAGGAAAGTGGCCACGACGGACAGCACGTTGGTGGTGGCATCAATGAAAGGCGTGTTCTGGCGGGGATTCAGCCCCAGGAGCAGCCCAAGCACGACTGTGCACGCTATGCAGATGGCTGCCACCGCGAACCGCTGCGACCAGCCAAGTTGCCTCATCTCCACCGTTCTGTCCTGCCTCGTGTGGCGAGACCACATCACATAGCCGATGACACCCGTTGGGAGGAAGAACAAGAGGTTGAGATAGACTTCCCCAAAGAGTCCGTTGGTGTAGGCCAGAATCGAGTAGGCGAGGCTGTTGTAAAGACCGACAAGATAGCCCTCTCGGCGACCAATCGCGATCAGACCAACGCACAGGATGCCAGAAAGGGAGACAGTAGCGTCGAAAATGCTAGTTGCTATATACGCGGTTAATGCGCCACCTGCGACCACGAGGAATGCCAGCCGTACGCGGTCGAGCCTTCCGCCTTGTGATACTTCGAGCGTCATGGGTAATTTTGTGTCATGACTCATGGCCAACGTCCGAGCTAAAGCGGCGCGCGCCACTGATGACGCTGAGAATTTGCTCGTGTGTCCCCGATTGCTCGTCCACGATTGCTCGGTTGCCCGCGATCCTCAAGCAGCAAGTCTTGTCAGCGCATCATGAAGGCGAACGGCGATCGAATCGCGTAGGGCTATTGGCTCAAACCACGACGATGGATACAGATAATCTTCGCCAGACTCGTCAATAATCCGAACCATGCCATTACCAGCATCTTCTTCTACAAGCTCATAAAGGCGACCTAACGTAACATCCTCGTTGGAAAACTCTCCTAAACTTTTCTTTTCGAGGCAGACGACAAACTTTATAGCCATTTCTTCACCTTAAGCTTTATTTTGCCTATGCCATGAGCCTCGTACCAGTGAACTTCGGCTTTGGCAACACGCCCCGAATCCAACTCTACCTGTGCAATACCTTTCATACGCTTGAAGGTCGGAATGCTTTCTTCACCCAATCGTAATCGTTCAGACCCCCACCTGCGGCAGGGGGGCCAGCGGCAAACCCTGGCGCCGGTCCGTGATGGCCGTGACCAGGTAGGTCCAGGGCGAATGCTGGCGTTGCCGACAGGTGTCGATGACACTGGCCAGCAGGGTGAAGGCCCGGGAGCCAACAGCAGTGCGGGTGCCATGGCTAAGGCGTCGGGCGATGACCCAATGGCGCAGCGCACGTTCGGCTGCGTTGTTGGTCAACGGCAGTTCCGGATGCTCAAGCACGCGGAAGATGGCATCCCAGTCGTTGAAGAACTCAACGGCCAAGGCCTTGGTCTTGTCATGGCGATGCCCGAGATGCGCCTCGACCGCTCGGCGCAGGGTCTGCAGCTCCTGGGCATAGGCGCGGGGTAGGTCCACCGCCGCGCCGTCGGGTGGCGGGTCCTCGCGGGCCGCGTAGATCGCCGCCATCAAGGTTTCCAGCGTGGTGTGGACCAGGTGACCAAAGGCCCGGCCGCCCGCGTCGTAACATTCCACCAGTCCTTGCGCTTTGCGCAGCAGGTGCGCCCAGCAGCGCAGGCGGCGCGGATACCCGCGGTAGGAGAACCAGCCATCGCTCATCAGCCACCCGGTGAAGCCGTCCAGCACCTGCGTGACCGTGGCCTTGCCGCGTCCGGCGATGACATACAGGGTCGTGGTCGCCGTGAGGAACACCCACAGCCACCGGCGTTGCTCCTGTTGCGGCCACGAGGTCTCATCGGCATGGAGCAAGCCGCTCGCTTGGATGTCGGCCAGCAGGGTCGCTTCGACCGGTGCCACCACCGCGGCGGCCTCGTGCAGCGTCTGGTGGATGACCCCGATGCTCAGGTGCACCCCCAACCAGTCGTCAAGGAATTCTTGGATGCGCGCCCGCGAGAGGCGAAAGCGCAGGCTCAACGCGACGATCAAGGTCGCCAGCCCCGGGCCGACCAGCCGCCATTCGCGCAGTTGGACGCCCTCCAGCGTGGGGTCGACCGCGACCTGGATGGGCTGCTCACGGCTGTGGTGCCCGCAGTCGTCACAGACCACCTCGTAGAAGCGGTGATCGACCACGTGCAGGTGCACGCCCGGTGCCTTGGGGTTATCCCAGACCAGATCGAGCGATTGAAACCCGGTGTAGCAGACGGCCGGTGCCGCCGCGAGCGACGCCTGACAGCCGTGACAGGCCGTCGGACGATGTTCCTCGGTGGCGTGCGCGGTGAACACCTGCGTGCGCCCCACGCCCGGCGTCCCGGGCTGCTTGCCCGGTTTGCGCTTCGCGCGTTCGGGCGGTGTGGGGTCACCCGACGGCGGGGCGCCCGGTGGCGCCGCTGGCTCCGCGGCGGCGTCCGCCGCACGGGCGTCGTCCCGCGCGGGGGCGTCGCGCGCGGGTGCGACCGCGTCGTCATCCGCGTCCGCGTCGGTTTCCGACGCCGCGGTCGCGTCCACCCCCGGGCGATCCCAGGGCGCACGACTGCTCGGTGGTCGGGAACTGTTGTTCGGATTCTGCTGCAGACGCTCTTGCGCCTCCTTCAGATCCGCCAACAACGTCAACGACAGCGCCCGCAACGCCGCCTCTGGCAGGCGCTGCAGGTACCCGTCGTCCAGTTGTCGCAGATCGTGCTGGCTGAGCTTCACGTTACGTCTCGCGCGTTCGCAGGCGTTCGAAGAAACCTAGAGTCTTGGTGCACTATGTTGCCACGATCGCTCGCCAATGTCTCGCAGATCGCTGTTTTGATGTGGGGGGTCTGAACGAGTACACCCAATCTGCTGATCAGATCAATCGTTTCTGGTTGGCCTAGCAAGCCGATGAAAACGCTCGTGGCGCTCCTCGCTTAGGCTTTTTTCAATTGCTTTAGCAAGCTGTTATAGTCCGCATGGGTTCCCGTCCAGAACCAAACGATTTTCTCACCATTCAAAGTTCCGACTGCTCTGTAATCTTTCGTAAATCGCACGGAATAAACTGGGAGGCTTGAATGGACTCTCTTGAAGTTCAAACTTGGATACCAGGGATCGTCACGAAATAAAGTATAGGCATCCTTCGCTTTTTCTTGAATATCGCGTGGCAATGCTCCAAAGCATTTCCAGAAATATTGAGTAGCTCTTGATATCATAGCTTATTCGGGTCTAGTTCTGTTGTCTGAAGTTTCCTACTTTTAATTAATGAGAAATACACAGCTGAAGTTTCCTACTTTTAATTAATGAGAAATACACAGTATGCAACGCGAAAAATCGTACACGTATCGCGTCGTCAATTAGTGGTAGCTAATATACTATATCAGCCGCTCAACGGCCTCGCTGGTGGCGCGGAATAGCGGCCTATTGCGATGACATTTCAGTGACTTAACGGTGAATGCGGACTCTATTCAGGGTATAATCGAGGGTGACTAAACCATTGATTAAAAACTAAACGAGCCCGCATTCCATGTCGATCTTACCCGCTCTTGCCGTGCAGTTCCAAGCCCTCTTTCCGGCGACCGCGCATGGCCAGCGGCGCA
>Ga0247844_1002864_pt1 | contig 26929 bp, 16 predicted proteins | sample LaCtaG_FD_192421 | JGI IMG/M metagenome (GOLD analysis project Ga0247844, IMG submission 192421) | Freshwater microbial communities from meromictic Lake La Cruz, Castile-La Mancha, Spain - LaCruzMarch201714.5m_1 | ecosystem: Environmental > Aquatic > Freshwater > Lake | place: Spain: Castile-La...
TGTAGTTGAAATTACTCTACCTAAGATGTCAGTAATTGTAATAGTTACATCTTCAGTTTTTGTTAAACTTAAACCAATTACTGTATTATCAGCAAAAGGATTAGGATAAGCAGTTAAGTTAAACTTACTAGCTAATTCCTCACCAGCACTAACAGTAACACTAACAATAACTGTATCAGTGTAATTAACTACACAACCTTCAGCTGTAGTAACTTGCATTCTAACATAGTATGTTCCTTTTTTGTTAAATGTAAAATCAGGAATACGTTGGTTAGTACTAGTACTATCAGCATCACCAAAGTTCCAGAAATATTGGTTTTGGTCAGTTGATAAATCTGAAGGAGTAAATACTTTACGGTTATCCTTTGTAAATTTACCAGGGATAGCGAACGATTGTTTTGTAAATGTAATAACTGGCTTAGCAACCACAGTGATTGTTCCAGATTTTGTATCTATACAACCATCAGAAGTTGCAGTAATACTCCAATTATATACACCAGCATCAGGATAAATATTTGATGAGTTACAAGCACCGCTGCTTGGACCATTTCCAAATACCCATCCACAAGTAATTTCTGAACCACTTGAAGCAAAAGATTTACTTGTAAAAGTTACTAAATTACCTTGACAAACTTTATCGGTAGAAACACCAGTTTTAATAGTACCACCCAATTCAGCTACAGCAACAGGAGCAGTTTTTACAAATACATCTTTGAATGCTGAATCTTTACAACCAAATAATTTATTGTAAGCAATTAACTTAACTATAAATGCATCACCACTGTTATTATTTAAGTAACGATGTTTAGGATCTTGACGTAAGTCATCACCACTGTTATCGCCTAAATCCCAAATATAACCAGCATTTTGAATACCAGCACCATAAGTAGTTTGGTTGTTAAATGTAGTTGAATCGTTTGTACAAGCAGCAGTAAACAAGAAATCAGGTTTAGGAGTTTCATAAACAGTAACTAATCTTGATGTAGTATCTTCACAACCAGCAGCTGAAACTAAACGTAAATGAACGTTTACGTTACCACTATTAGCAAACTTAATTTGGAAACTATTAGATTGACGAGATTCACCAGTACTAAAAGTCCAATACCAACCTAATCTATCTGTGTTTGAAATAGTAGAACTATCAGTGTAAGGCATGTATTGACCTTGGCAATGGCTAGTTACATTAAATTTAGCTTTTGGTTTAGCGTAAGAAGGGAAAATTCTTGTATTAATAGCAAAACAAGCGTTTGCACTATTAGTAACTTTTAAAGTAACACTGTAATTAGTATCAGCTTTAGAAAAACCAAATGTATTAACTGGAGCTGTTCTAAACACATTTCCTGGGAAAGTCCATAAGTAACTTAAACCTGCTGCTTGGTTAGCAACTGTAAAATATGTTGAATCGTTTTGACAAACAATTGCAGTAGAACTTACAGTGTAAGCAGCACTTGGTGCTGATAATACAGTAATCAATCTTGAAACTGTATCTGTTAAGCCTAAAGCTGAAGTAGCACGTAAATTAACTCTGTATGTACCTGCTGTATTCCAAGTATGAATAGGATTTGCAAAAGTAGAAGTAGTATTATCATCAAATGTCCATAACCAAGTAACGCCAGCTTTAGGACCTTGATTAATATCAAATTCTAAACCTGTACCGGTACATGCGGTATCCGTTCTAACTAAAGTTCTAAAGCCATAAGCAATAGGATTATTTACTTTTATGTAACGATATACAGTTGTATCGCAGTTTGTAGGTAAAAAACGAATGGTAGTAGTTAAAACAAATAAAGTATCAGCTTCAGCAATAGTAGGAGTAAAAGTAACTTTTGCATTTGTTGTAGAAGTAGGAGCTGTAAACAATGCACTTGTTGCAGCTGTATTTCCATAAACCGATTTAACAGAAGTATTTACTAAAGTCCAGTTTGTACCATAACTTGCATTAGTATAATAACTTGTTGGTGTTAATATTTCGTATCTTAAACTGTTATTATATTTAACAGCATCTGGTTTAAATTGATCACCATCATTAGCTGCACCATTAAATGCACCTGCACCTAAATCAGGAATAATATAACCACCAGCTGCCAAAAATGGACGAGTGAAACGGTTAATTACTGTAGTAAACGTACCAGGTAAATTATTACTACAATAGTTTGGCTGAACCGATGATGAAGGTGCTTGATAAGTTCCAGAACCATAATTAATAGCCGAAAGCACATAATTTAAAGTATCAACTTGACGATTAGCAAATGTTAAAGTTAAATTACCTAAATTACCAGTTGCAGAATCTAAAATACCTACTCCACTACCAGAAGCGTTTAACTCAATTGCTCTGTAAACATAACGATTATCGGTATTAGGAATAGTAATAGTTACAGGTTGGTTTGCATTACAAATTGTTGAAATTACACCAGTAGGAACTTGACCTTGATTATCATCTAATATTTGAATACTATCAATTAATATATTATTTCCTAAACCAGCGCTAAAAGCATCAAATTGGAAGCTGTAGTTATTTCCTGGAGTTCTGTATTCAGTTAAACAAGCTTCGTAAGTAAACCAATCTGGATAAGGAGAAAGAGAATTTGGTCTAATAGCAACTTTAATTATTGGACCTTGAAAGCCATTTATTAAAACAGTAACATTCACAGAATCTCTTTTGGTGACATTGCTATTACTTTGAGAAAAACGGAAACGTAAAACTGGTCTTTGTAAAACACTCAAATTAAAACAAGGAGATACCATTCTAGCCGATGCACCAACTGCTAATGTAGCAGAAGGGAAAACAGCACACTTAATACCATTTTCGGTAGCTTGTTAAGGATTGATCGATGAACCAAAAGCACCAGTATTCCAATTTGCACCAAGTGTTAACGATTGAGTTGACCAACCTTTTAAACCATCTTCAAAATTCATGGTGTAAGGATAAGTTGCAATACCAGTAGATAAAGTATCCCAAGCTTTTACAGCAGGATTAGGATAAATTCCGTTATTACCAACAATATCAGATGCAGTAATTTTATATTCAATTATTCCACCTGAAGCAAATGCAGAAGATGGGAAATTATATGTTCTAACTAAGAAACCATTGCTATTGATACTTGAAGAAGTTGCAGAACTAGGTAAATTAATTGAAGTTCCACCATTTACTCTATAAGTTAAAACATCGCCAGTGTAGTTTTTATCAACTACTAAAAAGCTGATTGAGTTAAACGTTGCATTTAAACAAACTACAGTGTTTGCAGGAACAATACGAGGTAATACACTATCAATATTATTACCACCAGTATATTCATGTGCACCCATTGTTGGACTTAAACTATTTCTAGTTGTTGAAATAACATCAGTAGTTACTCCTAAAATTGGAGTAGCAGCACTGTAAATAACTGAATTAGTTAATGCAGGAATAAATAAATCTAAATCGCTAGTAAAAGGAATAGTAAAGTTAGTACTGTACATATCTCCACCAGTAAATATGTTTATACTATCCCATCCATTAAATACGTTTTGAGTTCCAATAGCATTTGTTGTTAAATGATTATTGGTTGCGTTTGTAGCATTACAAAAATAATTGTTGTTTTCAGAAACTGAAAAAGCACTTAATAAACTTCCTACTTGAACAGCACTTGCTCTTACTCCATTTAAAGCTGAAGTACCTCCTAATTTATTTGAAAATAAATTATTCTGCATTTTAAATCCAGATTTCAATAATAAAGAAGTTGAATTTAATGCAAACTTGTCAGCAATAGCTAAACATGCAGTTCTACCAGCAGTTACTGTATTAGCAGCACCTAAACTAATAGAGTTATAGTAAATTCCAATATTAGGATCAGAGAAAGCATTTGTTGGATTTGCATCAATTGCAATTCCATAAACACCACTCATTAAAGTAGCAGAACCTGTAGCAGTAATTCCAGAAATCATGTTATTAATGAATCTTGTACTGTTTGTAACATTACCAGCATCAGCTCCAAAATTCATGTAAATACCATAAGCAGCACTGCCACTTACAGTTGAGCTAATGTTTTTAATAATGTTACCATCAATAATGTTAGCAGAATCTAAAATTGTATTTGAACCAACAATAACTCCTAATTCTATTCCTCTAGGATTAGAAAAATTCACCATGTTGTTTTGTATCATGTTTTGTTTAATGTTTGCTCTGTATTGACCAACACAGAAAATACCAGCTGCATTATTAATACCACCAAAATAATTAGTTGGTAAAGAACCACCTGGGGCAACATTTCCACCAATTACGTTATTTAAAATAGAAGTAGTAACATCACCTTGGCCTCTAACTCCATTTCCTCTTAAATAAATACCATATTGGCATCCACCTATAAAGTTATTTGAGAAAGTATTGTTGTTATTTCCACCAAAACCAGCACCATTTGATGGAGTAGCAGTAATACCACCCATATAAATAGCAGCAAAAGTATTAATAGCTGAAGTCGTTGAATTACCAATTAAATTACAATTGTTTACAAAATTATTTGATGTAGATAAGCTAGTTGCAAAAATTGAACTTTGACCACCCAATACATCTATAATTTTATAAGTAGGTGAAGTCATATTGCTAGGCATTACAATTGTTAAATCTCTTGTAGTAGTTCCATTATTTGAACCATCAAAACCAAAATAACTAGAGCTATTAAATCTAATCAAACTTGAGTTTGCTGGTGGAGCAGTTAAAACTGTAGTAAATTTAATTGTATCCTGACGACCAGCAGCTACTGTTACAATTACTGGAACTGTAGAAGATGCTGAAGGAAAATCCATTACTGTAATAGGACTAGTAAATGTATCTGTTTCACCAACGTATCCATTACTTAAAGCTAATTTAACTGGGTTAGAACCCGAAAAGGCTAAACCAACACCAAATGCATTTAAATAATTTACTGCTGAACGCAATGTTTTAAATGAACCATTACTTGCGCTAGCCAATACAGGATAATTATCTACACCATTAATTTGGTATGTAGCATTAGGTTGTAAAGGTGTGTTTATTAAATCTAATTTTACAGCACCCATTTGAGGCCCTAATGACCTAGCTGCACCATAAATATCAACTAATACTAACGAAACTGAAGCGCCAGCTGTATATCTTGAACCAGCAGTTACTGCATTTAAATTAGGCAAAGTATCTGATAAAAATGCAGTTGGATAATTAAATGAACTTAAATCAGAACTGGTTCCTGTAAACTGACGCAAAGTATTAATGTTCATTCTAGTTGTAGGTGCTAAAGAAGGAGTAGCCATCAAAATATTATTAGTAGCAGTAGGATTTTTACCAGAAACAAAATAAGAATTGAAATCGGATGCTGGTATAGAGAAAACTGGATTAACAGCAAATGGATTAACAGGTGAAATAGAAATTACTGAGTACATTGTACCTGCAGTTATTCTATTAGCAGTTACACCAAAAATATTATTCACACTCGAAATACCACCTCTTATTGCAGAACCCAAATACAAAGCAGAAATAGAACTATTATTTGCTAATACGTTGTTACCACTCATGTTAATGGTATTGTTCGACAATGTTACTAAATCAGAAGTAGTATATGTATTTGCAGTTGAAGCATCAATTAATATACCTGTTGGATTTAATAAACTTGCTGGTGATCCAGTTCCTGAACCAATTGAAAGAATATTTGAAATAGAATTGTTGGCAAAGAAATAACTTCTTGCACCAGCAGGAGCAGCAAAATAAGTTCTAATACCTATTGCACTTTGACCTGTAGCAGTAACTAAATTATATATAAAGTTTTTACTTACTGTTACATCAAAATTTGGATATTTAGTAGAAGTTTCATTGATTTCAATACCTCTAAATCCATTTGATAAATTAGTAGTAGGTAAAGTGTTTCTAATAATGTTTGAATCAATTAAAGCTGCTTCAATACCTTGAACATAAATACCAGCTTGATCTGCAGCACCACCAATAAAGGTAGTAGGCAAACCAACATTTATTGGTGTAGAACCACCAATAATATTACCAACTATTTTTAAGTTACCAATTCTAAATGTTGGAACACCAGAAGCAGTACCTTTAAAATCGGGAGCAGTTGCAGCAGGATTAGCTGCTGAACCTCTAACAACTATACCACTTCTTACACCTTGAATTAAGTTGTTATAGATATTGATATTATTATTTGCAATGGTTCTAATTGTATCGTTTGCAGTTGGTATTGCACCTGTAATAGGGAAACCATAATATATACCCGCATGAGTATTAACAGCAGTTGTTGATGTATTACCTAAAATATTTATGTTTCTAATTGTAATATTCTGACAAGGAACATCTGTAGGAACAATCCCAATAACACGAGCATTATTAGTTATTGATTGGCCTCTAAACATAAATGTTAAGTTTCTAACATTTGGACCTGAACTAGGCAAACCATCAACTATTACATTTTTTGCTCCCATAAATCTTAAAACAGATGAGTTAGCAATATTTTGAACATTTGGAGCCCAGATAGTATCAACTACACCAACAGCTGGTTTAATAATTACATTTAACGAAGGATCAGAACCTGGATAATCAGTAATTGCTGGTATCCAATCTGTTTCTCTTTTATAATCACTAGTAATACGAAGAGTTACATTGTTTTGATTTCCAGAAATACCATAAGAATTTAAATAGGTAATTGCCTCAGCTAAATTTTTAAAACTTCCTGTATTAGGAGTTGAAGCTACTGGCGGACTAGAAAAATCATCAATATTATAAGTAACACCACCACGTAAAGAAGTAGGTATATCAATTGAATCGCCTAACCATTGGTGGCAACCAATAGAAGTAAAACGACCTAAACCAGTTCTAGGATTTCCAAAAATATCATCACTGATTTTATTGTTTAAAGCATTATAAACTGCTACACTAAATTGGTTTAAAGTAGTTAAAGCATAACCTCTATTATAAGTTCTGTGTGAAAAACCATTTGCAACCGACCATAAAGTATCGCTAGTAACAGGAGCAATAACAGCAAAACTATTAGTATCGGAAGGGAAAAAATTTACATAACTTTTTATAGTAGAAACTTGATTGAAAATGTTATTTCTAACTACGCCTGCTACAAATGCATAACCACCACCAAATGTGTTAGCATGGTAATTGTTAAAGTTTGAGAATGAAAAAGGATTTGTACTACCAGCAACAATTACTGCATAATTTTGGTAACCAGCTAAATTACCAAATGTTGTTGTACCATTTCCTATTGTTCTACTCAATCTGTTTGCATAAGAGTTATTCATCATCGTAATTCCACCAAGTGTAGTATTACTTGTAACAAAACATGCAGAAATTGAATTAGTAGCCAATGTATCTCCAGTTAAATTAACTGAATTAAACAAAACCTCTAAACCAACATTTGAAGTTGCAGCTTCTACTAATATACCTGCAGTGTAAGTTCCCATACTTCCAAAACTATTTCCACCATTTACTGCTGCAATTTTTGCAATTGAGTTATTTGCAATTAATAATCTTCTTGGAGATGTTGGTGCACCTAAACTAACTCTAATACCTGAAACACCTTGACTGGTTGAATTTGTATATAAACCATAAATTTGATTTTTTACAATTCTAATATTTGAATCCAATGCAATTGAACCTGTACCATCTAATCTAATACCTGAGTAACTACCATTTACAGAAGTTACACTTAATGGTAAAGTGTTTCTAATTATATTACCAGAAACAGTAGAGTTAGTTACAGTATTTAAATAAATACCAGCAACCGGTGACGTTCCTGTTCCACCAATACAAGGTGTATTAGCAGCATTTATTGGGTTATTATAATTACCTATTATATTATTGATAATATTAACTCCTGTATCTTGAGAAGGAAATAAAGTAGCACTTGAAGCAAAACCTCTGTGGTAAATTCCGTTTTGAACCGCCATAATTAAATTATTAGTATAACTAATATTATAGTTTGTTCCAACTAAAGCTGTTGATGGTGTTCCTGCAGAACCTCCAAAATAAATTCCAGCAAAAGTATTAATAGTAGTTGCAGTTGAGTAACCTACTATGATACAATTTCTAATACCAACATTTCTAATTCTATTTGCCGAAGCAGGAATAAAATCTATAACTTTATTTAGAGCACTTGAATTACCCATGGTAAAAGTTAAATTTCTTTGTCCTGTAGTTCCACTACCTTCAATTGTAAAGTTGGTACTACCATAAATTCTGAACAAACTACCATTGGCTGGTATTGTAGCAGAAGTAGAAATTACAAAGTTTAAACCACTATTAGGTTTTAAAACTATTGGTCTAGTAGAACTCATGTTAGGATATCCAGAACCATTAGCTTGACCAACTTGAATTGGTGTTGGTTCAACTCCAGAATAACCTGCATCTAATAATATAGTAACAGTTCCAGGAGCTAAAGTAACATCAATACCATTGGCATTTAAATAAGTAATGGCACCTAAGTTACCAGTAGTAGTATTCATCAGGTTCACAAAAGTATCAACCGGAGCAACTTGATCGGTTTGACCGTTTACTACATAGGTTTTACCTCCTGCAAAACCTTGGGCAAAAGCACTACTTGCTGATAGCCCCATAAATAAAACTAAGAACGAACTTAGTTTTGCGTAAAAATTAGTAAAATTTGATTTCATATATTCTTTTTTTAGTTTAGTTTTTTAAATATTTGAGTTAGCTAAAATAGTGACTTAGTTTAAAAAAACAAACATTTGCACATAAAATTAACATTTTTTTATTTTTTATATTGATAATAAACCTTTTGCGGTTTTTCTTTTTCTCGCCAAATAAAGCCTCTAAGTCTTAATTCCTCTGGTTTAAGTTCATCGAGCGGGTACATAAAGCCATCAGGATTTGTAATAAAAACACCTTTACTTATTTTTTTATTTACAAAATAAAATTCCATTTCACTGCAATCTATTTTGTTTATACCAATATAATTTATACTGTCTTCTTTGGCGTAATATATACTTTGCCCATTGCCATAAACTCTTAAATATTTTATATTAGAACTATCCAAATATCCTTTCATATTTTTACCTTTTACTTGGTTATAATGCGGTCCTTTTTCGTTCGAAATTAGGAACGAATTGTTACGTAATTCAAAGGAATCTAGCTGATTGTTGTTAATATAAAAGTGTATGGTATCGGCTGTAATTTGATTTACACCATTCCAAATTATTGGAGCTGAAAACATGGATAAAGTAGAATCTGATTTTTGGTAAACCAAACTATCGCAAACTCCTTGAATATCCGACTTAAATATTTTTACTTTTCGGTATGCTTTTATGGCTTCTTTTTGCTTCAATTTTTTATCGGCTTGCAATAAAAAAATACTATCAGCATATAAAAACATGCTGTCTTTTTTATCCATAACCATAACTGCAAAAGGTTTTTGGGTTACATAAGTTATTTTGGTTTTTCCATTTGTAATTCCATAGTTCCCATACAATGTAATTTTTTGAACAGAATCGTATAATTCAATATTATTAAATGCTTTGCCAATGGTGTTTTTTCTATCGTAAAATAAACTATCGGCTTTTAAAATTTTGTTTTCGGTGTAAAGCACCGCATTTATACTAAACTGGCTTATTTCTTTTTTGGTGTCGTACCAACCATTTTCACAAGTTATTTTGTCTTTTTTTCCTTCAATAACTGTTGGTCCATAAAAATACGAAGTTTTAGCAATGGTATTGTACATCAATGTATCGCTTTTCATGGTGTATTCAGGATTAATAAGCACCACATTTTTTTTGAAGAAAAAATTCCGAGTTCTACTGTAATAATAACCATATTGACTTGTTAAATTATTTCTGTCACTAATAATTAACGCATTGTTTAAATAATAACCAACATTATTTGCCATGTCAAAATTTAGCTGACTCGTTGTTAAGGTCATTGATTTATCATACATTTTTACGTTTCCTTCCATGTATGCTTGTTTTGAATTTCCATCGTATTTTAAATAATCACCTTCCATGTGAATACTATCGTTATGGTTTATTTTTACATGACTATAGGCTTTTACCATGTTCGAATCGTCATATAAAATGGCTGAATCGCAGTACATTAAAGTAGTTTCTTGTTTTAGTTTTACGTTACCAATCAGTTTTTTGGAGTTTCCAAATTGTGTAACTTGACCTTCGAATAAATCGGCACCTAAAATCTCTACTCGGCTTTTTTGTTGTGCATTTACCAATTGAACAAATATGATTAGAATAAAGAGGGAAATAAATTTTTTAGCAAAATATGACATGGGTCAAAACTATAAAAAAATTTGTACAAAAAAATATTGCCACAGATTCACTTATTAAGTCATAACAACAGTTAAATTCCTAACCATTTATTTAAAAAAAAATTGAACCACATAGTTACATAGAAAACATAGTTTGTTAGTGGTTTGTAATTTTAACAATTATTCAAAAAAATATTGCCACAGATTCACTGATTAAGTATAGACAGTGGTTAATGTACTTTACAATTACTCAAAAAAAACTGAACCACATAGTTACATAGAAAACATAGTTTGTTAGTGGTTTGTTCTTTTAACAATTATTCAAAAAAATATTGCCACAGATTCACTGATTAAGTATAGACAGTGGTTAATGTACTTTACAATTACTCAAAAAAATTGAACCACATAGTTACACAGAAAACATAGTTTGTTAGTGGTTTGTTCTTTTAACAATTATTCAAAAAAATATTGCCACAGATTCACTGATTAAGTATAGACAGTGGTTAATGTACTTTACAATTACTCAAAAAAATATTGCCACAGATTCACTGATTAAATTCCAAACCTTTCGTTTTGCTTGCCTAAGCAACCAACATAATTCAATAGGGAATTCTTCTGGAAAGGGGATTCTTCTGGAAAGGGGATTCCTCCGGAATGACGCTTTTTGTTCTTGTTGAATACTGCGACAACTACAAAATACAACCCGTTTAATATATTTGTAAAATATTCCAATCTATTTATCTATGCTTTTATCATTCAAAAAATATATTTCTACTAACCAATTATTTCAACAATCCGATAAAATTTTGTTGACCATAAGTGGAGGTATAGATTCAATGGTAATGCTTGATTTGTTCCAAATAGCAAATATAAAAATTGCGGTGGCGCATTGTAATTTTGGGTTGCGGAGCAATGAAAGCGATGGTGATGAAAAACTGGTTTTTGACACTTGCATAAAAAACAATATTGAATTTTTTACCATTAAATTCCATACAAAAGCATTTGCTGAGGAAAAAAAAATCTCTATTCAAATGGCTGCACGTCAATTGCGCTACGATTGGTTTAACAAAATTGCATTGGAAAATAATTGCCAATTGATTGCCACTGCACACCATCAAAACGATGTGGCAGAAACCATGTTAATAAACATGACTCGAGGAACTGGGATTAGTGGATTGCATGGAATTTCAGCAAAAAACAATAACATCATTAGGCCATTATTATTTACCAATAAAGTTGAAATAACGGCTTATGCCAATGAAAATAAAATAGCTTTTAGGGAAGATAGCAGCAATAAAAAAGATGATTATTGGAGAAATAAAATTAGGCATTTGGTTATTCCAAAACTAGAAGAATTAAACACCAATGTGGTGAATAATTTTTACCAGCTTAGCAAAAAAATCAGTGCGGATGAAATTTTGATAAACGAAAGAATAAATGAGCTAAAAAACAAGTTTGTGAGCACTCACAAAAACCTAGTTTACATTGATTTGAAAATTATGTCGCACTTGGCTGTTACTAGTTTATTGTTTAATATTCTCAGCGAGTATAACTTTAACGAAACTGTTATATTAAACATTATTGAAAATTATGAAAACAACAGCGGAATTGTTTTACAGAATGAAACCCATGAGGCTTTAATTGATCGAAAATTTATCATTGTTCGGGAGAGAAAAGTGGAAGCAATTCATCAAACTTTATTTGTTGGAAAAAAATCGATTGAAGTGAATACACCAATTGGTAAAATTGGCTTTGAAACATTGAGTGAAATGCCCACTGTTTTTTCAAAAAAATGTTTGTACTTAAATAAAGAAAAAACTGGTAATGATTTTATACTTCAAACTTGGCAACATGGCGACCGATTTAAACCACTTGGAATGAATGGTAATAAACTAGTTAGCGATTATTTGATTGATAAAAAAATTAACCTTTTTGAGAAAGAAAAATGTATGGTTTTATTAAGCAAAAAAACCTCTGAGATAGTAGCTATTATTCCATATCAAATTAGTAATGATTTTAAACTAGAAAACAATTCGAAAAATATTTTGAAAATTTGTTTGTAAGTAACTATAAATGAAGAAGTAACTATACAAATGTAATTTAGGTAATAAGCAGCTTGCAAAAGTTGAGTAATGTAACTGAACTGGTTTAGTAAAAAGGTAAACTAGTTATGTGCATCTACTAAACTGGTTGAGTATCCATACTGAACTGGTTGTGTATCCATACTAAACTGGTTTAGTAAAAAGGTAAACTAGTTATGTGCATCTACTAAACTGGTTGAGTATCCATACTGAACTGGTTGTGTATCCTTACTGAACTGGTTTAGTAAAAAGGTAAACTAGTTATGTGCATCTACTGAACTGGTTGTGTATCCAAACTGAACTGGTTAAGTAAAAAGGTAAACTAGTTATGTGCATCTACTAAACTGGTTGAGTATCCATACTGAACTGGTTGAGTATCCATACTGAACTGGTTGTGTATCCATACTGAACTGGTTAAGTAAAAAGGTAAACTAGTTATGTGCATCTACTGAACTGGTTAAGTATCCATACTGAACTAGTTGTGTATCCATACTAAACTGGTTTAGTAAAAAGGTAAACTAGTTATTTGTATCTACTTAGCTGGTTGTGTGCATTTTACTGAACACATTTTACAGTCTTCCGTTATGAGCTAACATGCCATCTTTGGTAGCCAAGTAACTATAAGCGTGCATATCGTCAGAATCGTATATAAAACTTTTAATATAATCCTGTTTTTCTTCGTCAAAACGCATGGCAACAACATATTTTTTAGCAATTAAATGTTTTAAACAATCTGCCACAATTTTGGGTGGTGCAGTCACTTCTTCTAATATTTTTTCAAATGGTTCTACAAAGTATAAAACGTCTAAAATATCGTAATCAATTTCGCTTAATTCGTAATTCATATTGTTAGTTATGTGTTCTTTCCTTCCAAGTATAAGTAGCAAAATTAGCCCAAATGCCAATAATTATTACATAAATAATGTGAAATATTTCGGCTATTGGAAGTAATAAAATAAGGAGTTTTTTATTGTAAAATTTAAGCATAGTAAATAAAAACAAACCTTCTATCAGCATTTTAAAAAGCAACTGATTCAATGCTAAATGCCAATCAATAAAGAAGTTTACAAAAATACTTACATTATAAAAATATGCCATTACCAAAATTAAAGTAATGTATCGGTTTTCGTATTTGGTACTTTTACTCACCCACCGCTTTCGTTGTTCGGTTAACTGTGCTAAAGTTCCATTTGCACCAGTTTCTACAATGGCATTTTTATCGAACAAAAATTTCACTTGATTGGGATATTTTTTAAAGATTTTATGCATCAAAAACTCATCATCACCAGTCATTATATGTTCGTTATCGGTGTATCCATTTACATCAAAAAAAACTTGCTTTTCAAATATTAAATTAGCTGCACTGCACATGTTTGGATTTTTAAGTTCCATGGCGGCAGCCCCCACTCCTACTAAGCCTACAAACTCTAAAGCTTGTAGTTTTTCAAATATGTTTTTTGCTTTAAATTCAACTGGAGCGTACACCAATTTTGATGCAGAAATATTGATAAAATCATTGATACTTTGCAACCATAAATTTCCTCTTACACAATCGGCATCGGTTAAAATAATATAGTCAAAAATTGCATCATTAATTCCTTTGGTAATGGCTTGTTTTTTATTGTTAATATTTTCAAAATTTGCCAAGTTAATAATTGAAATTTTGACTGTTGTACCGCTTTTGCGGGATTGAATTTTAAATGCTAATATTTCGTCTAAAGTATTATCGGTTGAGTGATCATTTATTACAATAATTTCGAACTTGGTTTTATCAAAATTTTGATTGGTAATGGAGGCCAAACATTTTCCTATAAAATGTTCTTCATTGCGAGCAGCTATTACAATAGAAAAGGTGTTTAAATGGTTTGATTTTTCAATGTTCTTCGCCTTTTTTGTACGGTAAATAATTGCCAATAATCCAACAAAGAAAAAGGCAATCAAAATAAAATAACCAGCTGTTAAAGTATAAGAAAAATAAGTCCAAAAAATCATTTAGAAAAACGGTGTTTTAAAATAAAAAAAAGTCCTAAAAGCGATGGAATCATCATGTTAATTATCCATAGTGAATAAGCTGAAAGTAACACTCCTAATTCAATGCTTTTATCGTAATTACTGAGTTCTTCAAAAACAAAAATGGCAGCAGCACCACGTAAACCAATGTCTAACAGAATAAAACTTGGTACAACAGATTGAATACAAAAAACTGCAACCACGCCAATAAAGCTATTTACTAAACCAATATGAACGCCAAAAAATTGCAATAACAACACATATTGCATCAAAAAAACTGTGTAACGAATAATAGAAAAAAGCAACACTTTTGTTAACTGAGTTTTGGAATACGATTTAAAAACTATGATGAACTTTTCAATTTTATTGAAAAACCTGGTTCTACTTAAAATATTGTAAACAAATTCAATTCGTATGTAACCAATTACTGCAAAAACATGCATAACAAAAAAAGCAAATGCAATTTGTTTCCAATAAATATAAACGTAGTAATCAGCTTTGGCAGTAAATGCCAAAAGCGCATACATTCCAAAAATGGCAGTAACCAAAACCTGTGCTGTGTGGCCAATTACAGTAATTAACGAGCCTTTTATTTTATTCAAAGTTTGCAAATGAATTACTCTTCCTGCAAAATCGCCAATTTGATTTGGAGTGATAATACTTAAAGTAACTCCCGACAAAACAGCTTTTAAAGAATTAGAAAAACTAATTTTTTCGAACCGATTAATGAGCAAATGCCACTTGGCGGTTTCCAATCCCCAATTTGCAAAAAGAAGCAAAACTGCTAAAACTAAAAATAAAGTATTTTGAAAAGAAAAATCGAAATGAAATTGGATGAATTTTTTATCTATTTGATAAGCAACTAACAGTTTGTAAAGTATAAAAGCAATGGTTAAAATTGCCAACGCAAATTTTAAGTAAGTAATCCATTTTTTATGTGTTTGCCAAAACTGTTTCAAGCCAATATTTTTGCCTTTAAGGTGTGCAATTTATATAATTTTTTGGTTTGCTTTTGTTTTAAAATTATATTTGAGTTTTTTAAAAATACGAATGAGTTTTATATTTTATCTATTATCGGGATTTGCAATTATGTTAGCTGCAAGAGTTTGGCAACAAAAGTTTATAGAACAACTTAGCAATGAACACAAAGCAATATTGTTTAAACTTTTTGGCAAACGAAATAATATAAATTTATACATCAGTTTGGCTATTATGGTAATTTTTATAGTAATTATTTTAATGGATTTGATTACCATTCGTTTGGCTTTATTTGGTTTTGCCTTAAGCAATGTATTATCGTTGGCTATACCAATGAATATTAATTACAACAAACTTTTAAAAGCAAATTTTCCTGCTGAGTTTACCAATAATTATTTGATAACAGCCGCCATGCGAATTATTGGTACCATTGTTATTTTTTCATATTTGTTTTTTGAGCAAAACTAAGTTTGGAAATAAGTATTGAAATAAAAGAATTTGACCGAATAATATTAGGAATAGATCCTGGAACTTTGGTTATGGGTTATGGAATTATTGGAATAAAAAAAAAGCAAGTTTCGTTAATTACTTTGGGTGTTTTGCATTTAGAAAAATATGATGATTATGCCTTGAAATTGAAGAAAATATTTGAACGTACTGTTGGCTTAATCGATGAATTTAAACCTGACGAATTAGCCATTGAAGCACCATTTTATGGTAAAAATGTTCAATCGATGTTAAAGCTCGGAAGAGCGCAAGGTGTTGCCATTGCTGGTGCCATGAGCCGTGAGTTAGCTGTAAATGAGTACTCTCCAAAAAAAATTAAACAATCAATTACTGGAAACGGAAACGCTACCAAAGAACAAGTTTCGGGCATGTTGCAGCATATTTTAAAGTTTCAACACGATTCCAAATTTTTAGATGCTACCGATGGATTGGCAGCAGCTTATTGCCATTATATGCAAAAAAACTTAGGAATAGATTTGGCTAAAACCAAAGCTAAAATTCCTGCAAAAAAGAAAGCCACCAGTTGGGATAGTTTTGTAAGTAATAATCCAAGTAAAATTAAGAAATAAACACTTTATTTGCTATTGAAAATAAAAATGAAATTGCTTTATAAAATTATACTTTTTGTATTGTTTGTTGCCTTTGGCAATGCACTCGTTGCACAAAACAATGATGAAAAATTAGCTGCTCAGTTTTTCTCGAATGCAGAGTACGATAAAGCTGCTGATTTATACGAAAAATTGTTGAATAAAAATCTTACTTCGTTTTACTTTTACGACAATTTATTGCAATCGTACATTAAACTTAAACACATGGATGATGCGGAAAGTTTATCGAAAAAAATGTATCGAAAATTGAATTCTGCATACTACATGGTAGATATTGGCTATATCAATAAACTTAACAATAAGCACGAAAAAGCCATTAAACAATTTGACGAAGTAATAAAAAAAACCATACCGAATCAGGATAAAATTTACGAGGCCGCCAATGCGTTTGAAAAACGAAACGAAACAGAATATGCCATAAAAAGCTATATAAATGGACGAAAGTTATTGGGTTATATGAGCGTATTTAACAATGAATTAGCAGCACTTTATGCCAAAACCAAACAAAATCAATTAATGATAGATGAGTATTTGGGAAGTGTGGAACAAAACCCCGGAATTAGTGAAGAAATTCAAGGTTTGTTACAAAATAATATTCAACAAAATTCGGACTTTGAGTTACTAAAAAATGCTTTGATTAGAAAAATAAAAAGTAATCCAAATACCGATGTTTTTTACGAAATGTTGATTTGGTTTTATGTACAACGCAAAGATTTTGACAATGCCTTAATTCAAGCAAAAGCAATAGACAAACGTTTAAAAGAAGAAGGCCGAAAAATGATGGATTTGGGTTATTTGGCCATTAGTAACGAAAAATATGATGCAGCCATTCGTTTGTTTAACGAAGTGGTTATTTTAGGAAATACCAAAGCTTATTACCTTTCTGCTAAATTAGGAATTTTGGAAGCCAGCAATAAAAAATTATTGAGTAATACGAACCTCAGTTTGCTTGATTTACAAAATTTAGAAAAAACATATATTTTGTTTTTAGCCGAAAACGGAAAAACAAATTACACCGCTCAAAGCATGCGCGATTTGGGTAAATTATATGCCTATTATTTGAACGAAATTGACAAAGGAATTGAAGTTTATAGCAGCATTTTGGAATTACCTGGAATTGATAATTATTTTAAAGCAGAATGTAAATTAGACCTCGGTGATTTATACGTAATTAAAGGTCAACAATGGGACGCGATGCTGCTTTACGGACAAGTAGATAAAGAATTTTTAGAACATCCTTATGGACAAGAAGCCAAGTTTAGAAATGCAAAATTGAGTTTTTATTTAGGTGAATTTGAATGGGCAAAAGCCCAATTAGATATTTTAAAAACTGCCACCACTCAGTTAATTGCAAACAATGCTTTAGAACTTTCGTTATTAATTCAAGACAACACAGTTGATTCGAATGAAGATGCGTTAAAACTTTTTGCAAAAGCCGATTTAAACTATCAGCAAAACAAATTTACTGAAGCATTTCAGTTATTAGATTCTATCTCTTTGTTGTTTCCAAAACATGCTTTAATTGACGATATTGCATTTAAAAAAGCACAAATTTTTACCAAACAAAAGAAATTTGATGAAGCAATAAAGCAATATAATATTGTAATAAATGAACATGGAACTAATATTTTGGGTGATAATGCATTGCTTAATTTAGCCATTATTTACGATAGAAACTTAAACAATACCGAAGAAGCTAAAAAACAATACGAAAAATTTATTGAAAATTACGGAAGCAGTATTTTTATAAACGAAGTAAGAAAAAGATACCGACAATTAAGAGGAGATATAATTAATTAACAGAATGATAGTATATAACGTAACCATTAATTTAGAACCCAATATTCACGAAGCTTGGGTAAAATGGATGAAAGAAAAACACTTGGCAGATGTAATGGCAACGGGCATGTTCACATCATATAAGTTTTTAAAATTACTAAGCAAGCAAGAAGATGAAGTAGGTGAAACTTATGCCATTCAATATTTTGCCGAAACCATGGAACATTATGAAAGATATGTAGCTGAATTTGCGCCAGCTTTGCAAAAAGATGGAAGAGATTTGTTTGGGGAGCAGTTTTATGCGTTTAGAACTTTGCTTGAAGAAGCATAAGTAAGGTATGCAAGAAAAGTCCAATTTCTTCGTTATGCTCGCTATAAAAATGGTCATTTGCAATTAGCAAACTCCCATTTTTCTATCTTCGCAAGCCTCGAACTTGAAATTTTCTTATCAGACCTTATATATCGTTTATAAATTAATTTTTAAAATCAAAATATTATGAAAGCAATTATTCCTGTAGCTGGAATTGGTACACGTTTAAGGCCACATACACATACACAACCAAAGGCTTTAATTCCTATTGCAGGTAAGCCAATTATAGCCCATATTGTTGACAATTTAATAGAAGCGGGTGTCAATGAATTTGTGTTTATTATTGGCTATTTAGGCGATAAAATTGAGGAGTATATTCAAAAAAATTATCCTTCAATTACAGCAAGTTTTATTATTCAAACTACAGGAAAAGGTGTTGGTCATGCCATTTGGTTAGCCAAAGAAAATATTTTACAAAATAATAGTGAAATTTTAATTGTTTTTGGTGATACGATAGCTGATGTAGATTTGAAAAAAATTATAGCTGAACCGTATAATTTGCTAGGAATAAAAAAGGTGGAAGACCCGCGTCAGTTTGGAGTTGCCGAAGTTGACAAAGATGGATATATTGTAAAAATGGTAGAAAAACCAGCCATTCCTGTTTCAAATTTAGCATTGGTTGGAATTTATAAAATTAAAGATAGTCACGCACTTTTAGATGCCCTAGACAACAATATTAACCAGAAAAAAACTACTCATAACGAATATACTTTAACCGATGCAATGATGAGCATGATTCAGCATGGTTTTGAGTTTAAAAGTTTTGATGTAGCTAATTGGTTCGATTGTGGTAAAAAAGATATTTTATTAGAAACAAACTCCACATTACTAAAGCGTTTAAATTACGATACCAGTAAATATAAATTTGAAAATACCATCATTATTCCTCCAGTGTTTATTGGCGATGGCTGTATAATATCGAATTGTATAATTGGACCAAATGTATCGATTGGAGAAGAGGCAATATTGAATTATTGTATTTTAAAAGAAAGCATTATTGGACCTTATTCTCAAATAGAATATGCCATTTTGGAAAAATCGTTGATTGGAAATGATGCTACATTATGCGGCAACAAACAAAGCTTGAATATTGGCGATAGCACTGAAATAAATTTTGGATAAATTTAGAAAGTGAACGGTTCTTGGATTTGTTCAAAATAAACGAACTGTGAATTTGTTTGTTTTTAAAACAAAAAATTTCTTATGTAACAATCCCCAAAGTTTATTGACAATATGATTGCTAAAACAAAATAAAAAAAAGGACTTTGACAAAGAAAACCAACAATTACATAAATAACAGTATTTGGATGCTTGCAGAAAAAGCAGCTCGAATTATTTCAGGAATTTTAGTTGGTGTACTCGTTGCAAGGTTTTTAGGTAAAGAACAATTTGGAATTATTAGTTACGCTTTAAGCGTTTTGAGCATATTCACTGTGTTTTCTACATTAGGTTTAGATGGTATTGTAGTTAGAGATTTAATTACTGAAAAAAACAAAAAATACGAAATAATTGGAACTACTTTTTGGTTGCGTTTTATTGGTTCATTTTTGGTTGTTATTGCTTCCACTTATTATTCTTTTATGCGCGATCCTGATAATAGAGCTTGGATTGTTTTTTTGGTTTCAATTGCAGTAGTTTTTCAATCGTTTTCAGTCATCGATTTTTACTTCCAATCGGAAGTAAAAGGTAAATACAACGCCATTTCACAAGTTATTACTTTAATTATTTCGGCCATTGTAAAACTTTTACTTATTTACCTAGAATCACCTTTAAGTTGGTTTGCAAGCATGGTAATGTTAGAAGCAATTTTAACAGCAATAAACCAACTTGTTTTTTACAAACAAAACCAACAGGAAATTAGTAAATGGAAGTTTAGTTTTATAGAAACCAAAAGATTGCTTTCACATTCATGGCCAATCATTATTTCGGCATTTATGCAAATGATTTACCAGCAAGCTGACAAAATTTTAATAGCTAGGTATTTGCAAGACATGGGAATGGTGGGACAGTACACAGCTGCTACCCGAATTAGTGAAGCTTCGTTTTTTATTCCTGTAGCACTTTCGGCAGCATTATTTCCAGGAATTATTAATAACCGACACAACAAACCTTTACAATTAAAACGCTTAACTCAAATATATTCCTTAATGATTTGGGGTGCTATTTTTATATCAATTGGTGGATATTTATTAGGTGATTTGGTGATTGGTTTTTTATATAAAGATGGTTTTCCTTTAGCTCCCGAAATTTTTAAAATTCATATTTGGATTACCATTCCAGTTTTTTTTGGAACAGCTTGGGGCTACTGGTTATTAGCTTTAAACAAGCAAAAACTCATTACCATATATCAGTTTTTGTTGTTAATAGTTGTTTTGGTTTTAGAAACGTATATGATTCCAAAATATGGAATAAAAGGTGCTGCATACAGCATTGTTTTTTCACAAATGATAAGCATTTTTGTAATTATATTTGTATATAAACCTAAAGAATCGGCTATGCTTTTCTTTTCTGCCTTAAACCCAAAGAATCTTTTTGATGTGTTTAAATATTGGAGAGAAATGAAAGTAATGAAATAGTTTGTTAAAAAAAAAGGTCAACTTTCGCTGACCTTTTTTGTATATTTTTATTCTTTTATTTTACAATATATAAAACATCATTGTTTCTGTATTTTTCTTTGTCTTCGTACCAATCAGCATATTCTTTTCCAACCGATTCAACCCAATATGAAAAATAATTATATGCTTTTATAAAATCAACTTTTTCAATAGTATTAGGTATTTCTGCTGGAATATTTAAAGCCCAAGGCATTCCATTTTTCGATTTGTAATAGTTTCCTTCTTTGCTATTATCATCAGAAGTTCCAAAAGTTTTTTCTGTTGCTTTAGTCGAAGGACTGTAAGTTGGTAAATGAATTTCTTGATCACGAACTTGATTTATAACAATAAAAGGATTGAAGTTTTCAGAAGTAAAGTCTTTTGTTGAAACATCACTTTTAACTGGCTTTCCTTCATCATCTCTGAACCTAACAGTAAAACTTATAGTTGTAGGTTTTACATAAATTCCTTTTGGATCAGTATTTACACCACTAGAACCACCTGGATTTTGTAATACAGAGTTTGCACTAGTAAACACAATAATAGTTGCAGTTTTTTGATCAGCTTCAGTACCATTTTTGTTTAAACTTAACCATTCTGCTTCATTTTTCAAACCTTCAACACTGTAAATATTTTCATCCGAAATTCCATCAAGCATAAAACCAAACGCATTGTTTAAACTTGCTCCAATTGCTTTTGGTGTAATTTCATATTTTATTTCTACAATATTATTACTTGAATTAGTAACAGTATTATATCTATAACCAAGCACTAAATCGTTAAAATCATAATCACCAACCGAAGGCCATAAGTCTTCGAACATTAGAGTTCCATTGGTTTTTGCAGGATAAAAATTATCGTAAGCTCTAATTGCATCATTAGGATAAGCATCGTCCGAATCTTGAACACCATCACCATCAGTATCTGTAATTAAAGTTAAAGGCAAACAGCTATTTGAAGGATTAGCCCAATAAGTTCCTGGTATTGAAACATCATCCACAATACATCTTCCTGTTCCTCCCACACCTATAAAACTAATCATTACTTTATACACATTATTAGTGTTGGCTATTGAATTTGGTATTGTGAATGAAACATTTCTAATATTATTAGAGCCAGAACCACTAACTGGAGCTGCAAAAGCATAGGTAAAAGAGTCCGATATGGCAACGCCTTCTTTAATAGTTCCTGCTGCTAAAGCATTATATGGTATAAATCTCAATCTTATTGAACGCGATGTTGCTGAGTTTCCATCTAACCTTACTTTAAATGTAATATTACCACTTCCTGGCTTTAGCCAAGGCGATTTAATCCAAGTAGCGGTTGGTAAACTGCTTGTTAACGGGATGGTTCTTGCTGAAAGACTACCACTTATAATGGTACTTGCTGAGTAATATCCTGTCATAGATCCCCATGCCCAGCAACTGTTACTAATTGGAAGACTATTAGGCTCAAAACCCATAGTTACTTGTGCATTTAATTGTACCGAAAGAAATGCAACGACTATTACTGCTAAATTTTTTATTAGTTTCATGTTTTTATGTTTTTTATAAAATTATTCTACTGGAATACTTTCTGTTACAAAATTAAAGTTGATAGTATTTGAAACTATATCTACGGTTTTAGTAATACTGCCATAGCTAACTACCACCTTATTCATACTATTTGGTAATGTTAAATAACCAATATAGGTTTCATCCATGTTTTGAAGTTTTTTAAAAATTACTTCACCACTTTCAGCCTTAACCACTAATGTGTTCGAGATTTTTATTGGTAAAATTAATGCTTCAATTTTTAAAGATACAACTCTTGCTGATTTCCAATTAAAAGCAGGATTTACTTTCATTTCTTTGAAACTTGCTGCAGAGCCTGGTACTACCGGAGTTGGATTTTGCAAATCAACATCTTTTTTGCAACTTGTTACAGAAATAATTCCCATAAGAATTGCTAATACTGTGATTGTTTTTCTGTTTTTCATAATAATTTTTGTTTTCTGTTTTTTGTTTTCTGTTTTCTTACTGTTTTACAAGTTATATTCCAAAAAAATTAAATGGCTTAAATTCAAATATTTAAAAAGAAAACAAAAGAAAACTGCAGTAAAATAATTCCCAAAATGGGTTTTATTTATCAATAAGAAACTAGAAAAAGGCTTAAATTTTGTTCATTCAACAATAAAACAAACAATTCAAAAATAGGAAGCTACTACACACAAAATTTTATATTGAAGATAAAAAGATACATTTGTTTATTAGTAGCAATATAATTAATGTGGATGGCTTTTATAATAATAAAAACAGAGAACGTTATAATAGTAAGTAATGAATTATATTATTACTTTTCAACAGAGTAAAATTATTTAGAACAGAAAATATTCTCAAGAATAAAACTTTGTATAAATATATTTCATAAAATTATGTCATTTAAATTTCAATAAACAAATTCACCATTTTCGGTAGTTACTATCAATTCATTTTTCTCTGCTGCTTCAACATAACCAACGATTTGTGCTTCGATATTGAATTTTTGGGACAAAGAAATTAAACTTTGCGCAGTGATTTCATCGGTATAAAACTCTAACAAATTACCCATATTAAACACTTTATACATTTCGTGCCATTGGCTATTACTTTGGCTTTGAATCATGCTAAATAATGGTGGAGTTTTAAATAAATTATTTTTGATAATTCGCAAGTTTTTTACAAAATGTAAAACCTTGGTTTGTCCACCACCGGTGCAATGAACCATGCCATCTATTTTATCAAAATAATTTTCAAAAATTTCTTTAATAATTGGGCTAAAAGTTCTAGTTGGAGAAAGTATCATTTTTCCAACGTTTAAAGGGTTCTCTGAAATTTGTTCGGTTAATTTTAAACTACCAGTATAAACCAAATCATCAGGAACTTGTGGATCAAAACTTTCAGCAAATTTTTTGTAAAATGATGACAAAACATCGTGGCGAGCCATAGTTAAACCATTGCTTCCCATTCCTGCATTGTATTCTGTTTCATAAGTAGTTTGCCCAAAACTAGCAAATCCAACAATTACATTTCCTGGTTTTATATTATGGTTTGAATAACTTTACTTTTTTCAATTCTTGCAGTAACGGTTGAATCAACAATAATGGTGCGAACTAAATCGCCCACATCGGCAGTTTCGCCACCAGTAGAATGAATATTTATTCCATGCAATTGCAACATGGCCACAAACTCTTCAGTTCCTTCAATAATGGCTTGTATCACTTCCCCCGGAATTAAGTTTTTATTACGACCTATGGTAGATGAAAGTATAATTTTATCGAAAGCACCAACACATAATAAATCGTTTAAATTCATTACAATGGCATCTTGAGCAATTCCTTTCCAAACCGACAAATCGCCTGTTTCTTTCCAATACAAATATGCTAAACTCGATTTTGTTCCGGCACCATCGGCATGCATAATATTGCAAAATTTTTCATCTCCACCCAAATAATCAGGAACTATTTTACAAAAAGCTTGAGGAAATAATCCTTTATCCATGTTTTTTATGGCTGCGTGAACATCTTCTTTTTGCGATGAAACGCCACGTTTCATATATTTATCGTTGGTCATTGGAGTGGAAATTTAAGGCAACGAAGATGAATAAATTATTTTACTAAATAAATAGAAAAAGGAAAGTCAGGTTTGTATAGATTTTAAAGTTTAAAAACAATAGGCAATGTGTAATACACTCTTACTGGTTTTCCATTACTTTTTCCTGGAATCCAATTAGGCATTGTTTTAACTAAGCGAATTACTTCTTCATCACAACCAAATCCTAACTTTTGAAGGATTTCAATATTAGAAATAGTACTGTCTCTTTCAATAACAAATCTAACTACTACTCTTCCCTCAATTCTGTTTTCTTTTGCATAAGGAGGATAAATTATATTTTTATTGATAAAAGCTTTCAATGCTTCCTCTCCTTCTATAAATTTTGGTCTTTCTTCAGCATCAATTAATATTTCATTTGAGTCAACTTCATAATTAACAAAAGTAATTCCTCTTACAGAACCCTCTAATCTATTTATATTATAACCAATTAATTCATTTTTATCAGTTTTTGTTTTGTCTTTTGAAATTTGTTTTGCATGCTTTATAATTACTGTAGAACCCTTTAATTTTCTGTGTTTTGGATATTCAGCTTCTCCTAATAATTCTTGTTCAATTGGCTTGCTTGATTCTAATGTTTCTGCAATGTTTTTTGTTAAACTATCCACCACTTCTATTTTTCCAATGGTAGCGGTGTTTCCATTATTATCGGTGCAACTAAAAAGTGTGGTTCCAAATACTATGAATAATGCAAAAGCAAATTTTCGGCTTGCAGGAATATAGCTAAAAACCGTGTTTGGAATTTGAATATGGATATGTGCTAATTGTTCATTTTTAAAATTACCACAAATTTTTTGACCATAGTTTTTTGTAAAATAATTTTGGATATCTTGATTAGTAAATGTGGTAAAATCAACAACAGTTTTTTGGCAACTGCCGCAAAATCGGCCTTGTTCAGTTTTAGTCATTGCGCCCCAGTTTTCGTGGCAAGGATTTGGAATGGTAATTTTCATGGTGTTTTTTTTAAGTAATACTATGATGCAACTAATTTTTAAATTCCATAAAAAACCTAATTCAATACCAATTTTTTATAAATTTTCTGACCTTTACATTCAATTACCACAGAATAAATTCCTTTTGAAGCGTTCGTCAAGTTTACCTTGAATACATTTTCTGAAATGTTTAAACTTTCAAAAGCAATTTCCTGATTCAATAGGTTATAAATTTTAACATTGCTTGAGTTATTTTCAATAAAATCAGCTTCCATATAAAACGCTGAATTGGTTGGGTTTGGATAAATCAATAAGTCAGGAATTTTATTTTCTTCAATACTAGTTGAATTTCCAATAGTAAAGGCCCATTGACTATTCTGAGTTAAACCAGCAAAGCTATTTCCAACTAAATCTGTGATTGCACCATTAGCAATTAAAACATAAATACTTGCATTGCTATTAAAACCTCCAGCATTTATGGTAAGAACATTGTTGGAAATTGAAACTTGATTTGAATTAATGTCAATATTGTATTTTAAAACATTGTTTTCGTAAATTACAATATTTCCACTTCCTTTTTTTATGCTTTCACTAAACATCATTGTCATTATTGTTCCAGGAATTATATTTACTCCACCATTAATTGGTATCAAAGAACTTAACATAGGAGGTGTATTATCTATGGTTCCGGTTCCTAAATTGGTTTTGTAATCTTGGCTATTATTATTATCCCATGTACCGTTGCCATTGTTAAATGCCGCAGTAAAATTTATGGTTGCATTGCTTGGAACAGCAACTGTGGTTAACCAATTATTGCCCTGTTTTACCATGTTTACGTCAGAAATTGTTTTTGTCCAATTATCGAAACTATAATGCATCACTACTTGATTTTGGCTTGCTAGAACACCAGAATAGGTAACTTGCAATTGGGTACCAGGAGCAGGGTTTGTTGGATTATAATTTACACCACCTGTTTGTGTACCTCCTCCTCCATTGCTCGATGTTTGAAAATATCCTTCGCCCAAAGAACCAATCATTCCTGAGCCATTTAAAATATAAATTCCTGCACTACTTGCCGAAACAGTAAATGAGATTGTTCCGTTGGTTACATTTATTGAATTACCAGTTACTGCATCTTTGTATGTTCCATTGGTTAAGTTACTAAAATTAAATGTAACGGAGCCATCTTTGGCTAACCCAACGGCTACTTCG
>Ga0247844_1002866_pt1 | contig 26888 bp, 23 predicted proteins | sample LaCtaG_FD_192421 | JGI IMG/M metagenome (GOLD analysis project Ga0247844, IMG submission 192421) | Freshwater microbial communities from meromictic Lake La Cruz, Castile-La Mancha, Spain - LaCruzMarch201714.5m_1 | ecosystem: Environmental > Aquatic > Freshwater > Lake | place: Spain: Castile-La...
GCCCCCGGGGGGAACCCGAGGGTCTCAGGCCACCCGAAGATAGCTGCGACAGACCAGGCGGACCATCGCATCTAAGTTGCGGTTTTTTGTCCGGTGAATTCGGACGCTTGCGTTCTTTTTGGTGCCCCTGGCCGGACTTGAACCAGCACTCCTTGCGGAAGCGGATTTTGAATCCGCCGCGTCTACCATTTCACCACAGGGGCACGTGCCGCGTGCGCCTCCTCCTGCCGCAACGGGCGCCCCGCTGTCAATCGCGTGCCGCCCCGGTCCCGCTCGTGACGCTGCGCCGCATTGCGGGCCCGGCAATGTTCGCGTGAAAGAGGCTCATGAAAGCGCTTTCGACCCTTCTTTCCGGCTGGCGTTGGCCGGTGCTGGCCCTTATCGCTTCGGCCGCAATGCTGGCAGGCGCGCATGCTTTCGAAACCTTCGGCGGCCTCGCCCCCTGCCCGCTCTGCCTGCGCCAGCGCGAGGTCTACTGGGCTCTGATCGCCATGACGCTGACCGGCCTCGGAATATGGCGGCTCGCGCCAAAGCGCCGCTTCCTTGTCGCCCTCAACGTGCTGATCGGTCTTGTGTTCGTCACCGGGGTGGTCGTCGCTGCCTATCATGCCGGGGTCGAATGGAAGATTTTCCCGCCGCCGGCCGGCTGCTCTGCCGCCAGCGCCGGAGTCAATCCGCTGGAGATTGGCAGCCTCGACCAACCCCTGGTCATTCCCCGCTGCAATGAAGCGCCGTGGCATTTCATTGGCCTGTCGATGGCCGGATGGAACGGCGTCATCTCGCTGATCCTCGCCGGCATCAGCTTTGCCGCCGCCGCGTTCACGCTGCGCAGCTACAAAACCGCGTAGGACGCCGCACCCGCGATCAGCGCGGCGAATGCGCCAAGCGTCGCCACCCGCCGCAGCCGCCGCATCCAGACAGGCAGGCCCGCCCCGTCCGAATCCCAGATGCCCTGCATCAGGTGGGCAAGTGCCAGCGCGCCGAACACCGGCCAGCCGAGCGCGCCCAGCACGCCGTAAAGCACAGCCGCCCAACCCGCGAGCGAGCCGAGCACGGACAGAACCATAAGGCCTGTGCGGGGCAGCCCGCCGCCCTGCGCGTTCACCTCAGCGCCCCATCGCACGCCGCCGAGGAAAGACAGGATCACCGCGCCGTAGACCAGCAGCGCCAGTCCCGCCTGCGCCTTCAGCACCGGGTCGCCGGCCGCCGCCCACATCACGCCCGCGCCTGCCGCAAACGGGATCAGCCCAGCCAGCGTCAGGGCCAGCGGTACTCCCGGTATCCCAAACAGTCTCATGCCCTAAAGCCCCAGCACCTTGCGTGCGATGATATTCTTCTGAATCTCGTTCGTGCCGCCATAGATCGACTGCGCGCGCCCGCCAAAGTAACTGGCCACATCGCGCCCGCTCGTCCCAGCCGACGGGGCCTTGTGTCCCACGAACGGGCCGGCCGCTTCAAGGAAAAGCTCCGTGATCGCCTGGTGCGTCTCCGTCGCGAGGATTTTCACCGTCGAGGACGCATCCCCCACCGACCCGCCGGAGACTTGCGCTGAGAGGATGCGCAATACCGTCATCTCGAGCCCGTCCACGGCGATCTCGGTGCGCGACAGCCGGCTCGCAAATCCGGCATCATCCAACAGCCGGTCATTGCCGCCATCGGACACCGCCGAGGCGAGCCCCCGCACATGCCGCAGCATCGCCCGCTTGCCGCCGATGCGCGCATAAGACGTCCGCTCGAAGCCAAGCAGGTATTGCGAATAAGTCCAGCCCTTGCCCTCTTCCCCTATCCGGTAGGCCTCGGGCACGGTCACATTGTCGAACAGAACTTCGTTCAGCGCATGCGCCCCGTCGATCGAGATGATCGGCTTCACGGTCACACCCGGCGCGTTCAGCGGGCAGCAGATGAAGCTGATGCCTTCCTGCTTCTTCTCGCCCCGGCTGGTACGTGCAAGTAGGAAAATCCAGTCGGCATGCTGCGCCGCGGACGTCCAGATCTTGTGGCCGTTCAGAGTATAGACGCCGTCCTTCAGCACAGCGGAGAATTCGAGGCTCGCAAGGTCCGATCCTGCGCCCGGCTCGGAATAGCCCTGCGCCCAGCCGACCGACCCGTCACGGATACCCGCCAGCCACTCGGCCTTCTGGGCGTCACTTCCGAACGTGTAGATGACCGGCCCGACATAGATCACGCCCATCGGCGTCACCGTCGGAACACCGGCGCGTTCCAGCTCCTCGTCGAACACATACTGCTCTTCGATCCCCCAGCCCGGCCCGCCATATTCCACCGGCCAGGCCGCCGCGAGCCAGCCCTTGGCGCCGAGCGCCATTTCGGACTTGCGCACGTCCGGCGTCGTCAGCGGCGTGCCGGCTTTGTATTTCGCTATGATATCCTTCGGGAACTCCGTCTCGAACCAGCGGCGCACGGACGCGCGGAACGTCTCGGTCTCGGGCGCAAATTTCAGGTGCATGTCCGTTATCCTCATATCGGCGCAAACCGTATGCGGATGCTTGCCGGAGACAAGAGGTCACGCGGCGAGAAGGGCCCTTGCAAACAAGAAAGCCCTCCCCGTTTCCGGGAAGGGCTCATTGCAAGGGGTTGCGCAGCTTATTCGGCCGGCGCGGCTTTTACGGTTTCGATCCACTGATCGACTTTACGCGTCAGCACGTCGAGCGGCAGGGCGCCGCCGCCCAGCACAGTGTCGTGGAAGGCGCGGATGTCGAACTTGTCACCCAGTTCGCCTTCAGCTTTCGCCCGCAGCGTCTGGATGTGGATCATGCCGATCTTGTAGGCCGTCGCCTGACCGGGCGTCACGATGTAGCGCTGCACTTCCGAACGGGCCTGCGCTTCGGTGATGGCCGAATTTGAAAGGAAGTACTGAACGGCCTGCTCTTCGGTCCAGCCTTTCGAATGGAGACCGGTATCGACCACGAGCCGGATAGCGCGCCAGATTTCCGAACCGAGGCGTCCGAAATCCGAGTACGGACTTTCAAACGTGCCCGGCATTTCAGAGGCAAGCTTCTCAGAATAGAGGCCCCAGCCTTCGCTATAGGCGGTAAAGCCAGCCTGCGTGCGGAATTGTGGCACGCTGGTCAGCTCCTGCGCAATCGAGATCTGCATATGGTGGCCCGGCAGGCCCTCATGATACGCGATCACTTCCAGCTCGGCCTTGGGCATCGCCTTCATGTCCGAGAGGTGGGCATAGTAGATGCCGGGGCGCGAGCCATCCGGCGTCCCGGGATAATAGTGCTGGGCGGCGCCCGGCTGCTCGCGGAAGGATTCAACGCGCTTCACCACGAGATCTGCCTTCGGCAGAATGCCGAAATAGTTCGGCAGCTGCGTCTTGATCTTCTCAATCGCGGCGGTGGCGTCTGCGATGTAGGCCTCACGGCCTTCATCCGTATCCGGATAGTAGTGAAGCTCATTGTCCTTGTCGTCACGGATGCTGGAGAAGAATTCCTGCAGCGTACCGGTAAAGCCGACAGAGGCCTTGATCGCTTCCATCTCGGCCTGGATACGGGTCACTTCCGACAGACCAAGCGCGTGAATCTCGTCAGCCGTCATGTTGGTTGTGGTCTGTCCGGCGAGCATGAAATTGTAATAGGCCTCGCCATTCGGCTGCGTGCTCGTGCCTTGCGGGCCCGCCGGATCCGGCGAGTTCGCCATGTCTTCGGTCGCAAAAGCGATCAGGTCATTATAGAAAGTCAGCATCGGGCCTTTCAGCGCGGCCTCGGCTTCGGCGGTCAGCTCGGCAGCGACTTCGGGTGTTGTCTTGCCTGCATCGACCAGCGCCTGAACGTCGGTCTTGAAATCAGCGAAGATCGCCGAGTCCGGGCCATCCGTGAACGGAGCGCCCGTGATAACTTTCCTGGATTGGTCGATCACGCCCTCATAGGCAAACTTCGGCGCATGCACACCCTTGGCGGCATTGTCCCTGGCGATCGCCAGCGCATCCTGCAGGGACGCCGCTGCGGCGGTATAGCGCTTCACCAGCGCGCGCGCGTCGGCTTCGTCCTCCACCGCATGGAACTGCATCAGGAAGGTCGGCGCAAAGCTCTGCAGGCCGCTCATCTGGTCGAAGACGAGGCCATTGTTGCGGTAGGCCACGGTCGCGGCGGCGCGCTCATACTGGTAAACCCAGAGATCGTAGGAATCCTTGTCCGCCGGCGACAGGGTCTCGTAGTCGAACTTCGCCTTCAGCTCATCCACCGCAGCCTTCTGCAAGGCCAGCTGCTCGTCGGCGCAGGCGAAGGTGAAGCAGTCGACCTGGTCATTCTTGTCCTTGCGGCCAAGGAAGGTCATCTGGATCGGGCTTAGCTGCAGCTGTTCTTCATACTTGGCATCAAACCAGGCATTGAGCTGCGCGCTGACGGCGGCGGCCTTTTCCGCCGGGGACGGCTTGTTGAGCGCTTCAGTCGTGGGATTTGGCGTGCAAGCCGCCAGGGTGGCAATCAGGGCAAGAGCCGAAACGGCGGTGCGGAACATCGAGGGTCTCCTGAAAACGGACTTTCCGTTTAACGATAAATTCCCGTAACCCTCGCCGCTGCCCGCGTCAATCCACCGCGAAAGAGCCGCCGGGAACGCGTCTGAATTGGCAATTGCGGAATCCCCGGCTAAGCAAAAACTCATGACCAATACAAACTCTGCTTCCGCCCCCCGTTCGATCCGTCTTGGCACGCGCGGCTCGCCCCTCGCCCTTGCGCAGGCCCATCAGATCGCCGCGAGCCTCAAGGCCGCGTCCGGCGGCGCGATCGAGGCCGAGATCGTCACCTTCACCACCACCGGTGACAAGCTGACCTCGGAACGGCTGATCAATTCCGGCGGCAAGGGCCTGTTCACCCGCGAACTCGACGAGTCGCTCAGCGAGGGCGAAATCGACATTGCCGTGCACAGCCTCAAGGACGTCCCATCCCTGCTGCCGCCCGGCCAGGTTTTCGTCGCCTTCCCCGAGCGCGAAGACCCGCGCGACGGGTTCGTCTCAAAACTTGCGACCTCGCTGCGCGAGCTTCCGCACGCCGCCCGCCTCGGTACGGCCTCGCTGCGCCGCGAAGCCCAGGCCCTCGCCCTGCGCCCGGACCTGCAAGTCATCACCTTCCGCGGCAACGTGCAGACAAGGATGCGCAAGCTTGAAGAAGGCCAGGCCGACGCGACCTTCCTCGCGATGGCCGGCCTTCGCCGCCTCGGATACGACCATATGGCGACGCCCATCCCGGTCGAAGACATGCTGCCCGCCGCGGCGCAGGGCATCATCGGCGTCGTCGCGCGCGATGACGCCGATGACGCACTGCGCGGTGTGCTCGCCCAGCTGAACGTCGCCGTCAGTGAAGCCGCCGCCACAGCCGAACGCTCTTTCCTCGCCATGCTGGATGGCAGCTGCCGCACGCCGATCGCGGCGCACCTCTTCGATGAAGGCGGCCACTGGCGCCTCACCGGCGAAGTGCTCAGCCCGTCCGGAGACCAACGCTGGAGCGCCACCGGCACCGCCCGCAAAGGCGCAACAATGGACCAGCTCGCCGCCCTCGGCCGCGATGTCGCCGGCGAGATCCGCGAAACCGCGCAAGGCGGCCTGCCGGTCTTCGAGGACAAGCGGTGAGCTTGCCCGTCATCGTCACGCGGACGCTGCCCGGCGCCCGTGACACGGCGGACTCCCTGTTGCGGCTCGGCTACGCGCCCATCCTCTCGCCGATGCTGGCCATTGAGGAAACCGGCCTTGATGCCCGCGATCTCGCAGGCATCCGGCATCTCGTATTCACCAGCGCCAACGGCGTACGCGCGTTGCACGGCGCGCCGCTTGATCCTGACCTGATCGCCTGGTGCGTCGGCCCCTCCACCGCAGAGGCCGCACGCGAGGCGGGCTTTGGCGCAATCACCGAAAGCGATGGCAACGCCGATGATCTCGCCCGGCGCATTCTCGCCGCGCGCCCGGGCGGCCCGCTGCTGCACATCGCCAACGAAGCGGCAGCTGGAAACCTTGTGGCTGCCCTCGTGGCAGGCGGGCTCGACGCTCGCTTCTGCGCGCCTTACCGCACACAGGCTGCCGCTTCGCTGAGCCCCGAGGCGCTCGCTGCGCTGGCAGGCGCGTCTCCCGTCATCCTGCTCGTGCATTCGGCCAAGGCGGCCAGGGCCGTCGCCGCAAGCCATCCCTGTCTTGACCGCGCGGGCCTAATTGCCATTTCCGAAGCGGCGCTCGCCCCGCTCAAAGGCCTGGCGGGCCGGGGCGAATGGATCGCGGCGCGCCCGAACGAGGACAGCCTGATGGACGCGCTTCGTGAGGCCGCAGTCGCACTTTGCCCTTGAATCGCCGCTATGCCACACTCTTTCGCAACCTGAATACGCCACAGTGACCCAATGAGTGACGATCCCTTCCCCGATCCGGACCGCACGAACGGCCCGATTGACGCCCAGTTCGAACCGGCCCCGGCCGGTCCGGTCAACTCCGCGCGTCCGGGGCCCGGCTGGACCGCGCTTGGCGCCGCCACCGTGATTGCGGCGCTCACGGGCGCCGCCGCCGGCATCTTCGGCGCCGATCTCATCCGCCCCCGGACGGACATCGAACGGCTCGACGCGCGCCTTGACCAGATGGACGCCGTGCAGTCCGCCATCGACCAGAAACTCTCCGAGCCGGCCGCAGCTTCCGCCGAACTGGCCGGCCTCATCGGCGAACTCGACACCGTCTCCCGCCGTCTTGACCAGGCGATTGCCGCCGGCGGGAACCCCGAAGCGATTGCCACACTGACCGCCCGCATCGACGCCCTGGAAGGCCGCGCGCCCATCTTGCCGCTGGCTGCCGCGGGCGCTGATGTCAGCGTACTGACAAACCGCCTCGCGAGTCTCGAAGCGGCCTCGCGCGAGGCCGAGAGGAAATCCGCCGCGGCCGCCAGACTGAACGACAACCGGGCCGAAGCCGCCCTCGCCCTCTCGGCCATCGAAGCTGCGGTCCGCCGCGGGGCCAGCTTTGAAGCCGACTACCGCGCCTTGCGGAGTGCGGCGCCGGACAATGGCACCATCAAACGGCTCGCCCCCTACATCACCGGTGTGGCGGCCTTGACGCGTCTTCAGTCGGAATTTGTCTCCGTGCGCACCGCTGTCCTCGCTGCCGAGACCCCGGAGAAGGGTGCCGGCCGCCTGTCCTGGATCGACAAGGCCTTCGGCGATGCCGTCAGTGTGCGTCCGGCCGATGGCAAGCATGCCGCGCTCGTCAAATCGCTCGACACCGCCGCCGCCGCCTTGTCGGCGAGCAACCTCGACGGCAGCGTGCGCGCACTGGATAGCCTTGATGGCGCCGCCGCCCGCGCGGCGGAAGACTGGATCCGGCGCGCAGAGCGCCGCATTACGCTGGAAGCGGCGCTCGAGGATGTCCGCCTCAGCCTGAGTGACGGAGCCACGGACACACGATGAGCCGGTTTTTCCTTTTCTTTTTCGTGATCATCCTCGTGATGGCCGGTGCAGTGCTGGCCTGGTGGGCGTTCAGCCTTCCGGGCGAAGTGACCTTCCCCGTCGGCCAGGAAATCGTCGCCGTTCGCTCCGGCGTGGCCGCGATGCTGATCGTCCTGCTCGGCGGCCTGCTCGCGCTCGTCTGGTGGCTGGCAACCGGCCTGCTCGTCCTGCCGGGCCGCATCTCGAAAGCCCGCCGCCTCGCACGCACCCGCAAAGCCAACGCCGCGCTTGCGGAAGGCTTGCTGGCAGCGGAAGGCGGCGACGCGAAAGCCGCGCTGAAACTCGCCCGCCGCGCCATGCGCCATGCCGAGGACGAGCGCCTCAAACTCCTCCTCGAAGCCCGCGCCGCCGAAGCCAACGATGACTGGGCTGGCGCCGAGCGCGCCTGGGGCCTGCTCACCCGTCTGCCCGGCGGACAACTCGCCGGCCTGCGCGGCGCTGCCACCGCCGCTTCCGAACGCGGCGACCAGCTGACCGCCGAAAGCCGCGCCCGCGAAGCCCTCGCCCTCAAATCCGACGCCGACTGGCCGTTCAATTCGCTGTTCGACCTGCAAGTCTCCAAAGGCGATTGGAACAAGGCGCTCGAAACGCTGTCCCTTGGCGAGAAACGCGGCCTCGTCCAAGGCATCAACGTGAAGCGCCGCCGCTCCGTTCTGTATACGGCGAAGGCCGTGAACCTTCAGCATACGGAAAAACTGGCCGCCCAGAGGGCGCTGGCCGAGGCGATCCGGGCGGCGCCGGATTTTCCGCCCGCCGTCTATCACGGCGCGCGCTTCCTGATGACCGACGCCAAGGTCAAGGCCGCGCAAGGTGTGCTCGAACTCGGCTGGAAGGCGCGGCCACACCCCGCCCTCGCCCAACTCTCGCGCCGTCTGGTGCCGCAAGACTCCCGCTTCAATATCGCGGCACGTCTCAAGGCGCTGGCCAATGTTCACCCCGACCACCGCGAAAGCCGCATCCTGACGGCCGAGATCGCGATGGACACGGCCGACTGGGTTGGCGCGATCAAATCCCTGGCCCTGCTCGTCGAAGAAAACCCCACCGCGCGGCTTTGCCTGCTGATGGAGCGGGCCTTGAAAGGCTATGGCGACCAAGTCGAGGCCCAGCGCTGGGGCCGCATGGCGGCGTCCGCGTCCCGCGAGGCGGACTGGTCGGACATCGACCCTAAAGGCAATGCCTTCGACTATGACCGGGCGGGCTGGAGCCGCCTCGTCTATGCCTTCGGCGATGTCGGCGATCTCGTGCATGCGCGCTACGAAACCTATGGCCGCGAACTGGAGGCGGGCCGCGTGCTCGCCTTGCCGCTGGCCGACGAGGGCCCGCTGTCGACGCCGAAACCGCCGCAAGGCTCGCTGACCCAGCCGCTGGACTATGCCCAGGACGACGATTGACCCGCCAGGGACGGGCGCAAAACTGGCCTTGCGCCCCCCATGCCCTGCCAGTATATGCGGGGCCTCAAAGACAGGGCCGCTTTAGCTCAGCTGGTAGAGCACCGCATTCGTAATGCGGGGGTCAGGTGTTCAAGTCACCTAAGCGGCACCACAAAATTCCATTAAAATCAAATCGTTACAGCGAGCACCAGAGTGAACATCCGGTCACGGATATTTTGTGCCCGCACCATGTCCGCACACCTCTCCGGTTTCCCTGTCGTTGCGGGCGATCCCGCACCAGCGGCGGAGCGACAAAGTTGGGTTGCCTGCAAACCTACCGACGACGATTCAACTGCTTTCGAGCGGGCCGCGCATTTAAGCTGAATCGTTGCCGGCAGCCGTCGAGCGGCAGAAAATCTGACCGAAGCCAGACAGGGTCCAGATTTGCGTATCAGGCAATTCATCGCGGAAATCAGTCGCTGACCCATAAGGGTCAAAGGCCCTTTCTTTATCTCTTGATTGCGCAGTCAACTCTGGTTCGGCAACCGAACCACGGGGCCATGATGTTCAAATTGATCTCCGATGGCGCAGCGGTTTAAACTGAGAAGAATCCGCTGGGGCGATAAACATCGGACAAAAGCCCGTCAGCGAGAACGACGGTCCTGAGATCCGGGGCTTTCTTGCCGAGATCTGGCTTTCGAAGCCCGAGACTGCGCGGCGCGAAGACCAGCGGATAGGCGCAGCACTAGATTCGGCACATGACAAAGGCCTCCGAGCCGCCGCGGCACCCATGCGATAACTGAGCCGCGGCCTGCCTCGGCAGCCCGAGCGCGACAATCAATTCGCTGCCCTGCCCTACGAAGAGCTGCCAGCCTTGATGGCAGGGCTTGAAGCGACTGCTTCAGTAGGGCGCCTAGCTCTGCGCTTTGAAATCCTCACGACGTGCCGCTCTGTGGAAGTGCGAGCGCCCGACTTGGACGGAGATTGACCTCAAGCAGCGAACTTAGACGATTCCTGCAGCGCGAATGAAGGCTGGCAAGGAGCACACTGTGCCGCTGTCGCCGGCGCGCTGGATGTCTTGGTCGCCGCAGAGCCATTCCGAGGACGAACGAAATACATCTTTGTGTTTCCGGGTAAACCATACAAACCGCTTTCTGACATTACGCTAACCAAGGTGCTGCGAGACATGGGTCACGCGTCGATTACAGTGTACGGGTTTCGACCGTCACTTCGGGACTGGGCCGCTGAGCAAACTTCAACGCCCGGCGCCGTTGTCGCGGCTGCCCTGGTGCACACTCTTCGAAGAAAGGTAGAGACGGCGTCCAGACGGACGAACTACCTGGAGAGGCGATGAGTGCTGGTGAATGATTCGGCTGCATCTGCAGAGAGCTGGCGCGCGCGAATAGGGCATCGCAATTTTCAGAAAAGCAGAAAGACGACAACAAACGGAAACCAATGAAGCCCAACAATCTGTTGGACTGCTGTTGGACCTGTAGAGTAGAAAATCGGTCGAAGCTGAGGAGCAGAGCCCTATGTCAAGCAATTGGCGACACTATGTCGAGTGCTCGGGCTGTGACTGGACACACACTAATCTCGATCTGCCGAATGGTATCATTTATCGTTTGTCCGCTGCTCGGGACCTGCGGGGGCAAGTGTGTATCGGATGGTGTCACGGTTGCAACGCGATCCAACTTTTCGAAAACACCGATCCGGTATTTCTACAAGAAGAGAAAGGGAGGAGGACGAAAGAACTATTAGAAGCAAAGCTGGATAGGCAAGATCGGTCGCTAGGCGCATTCGGTTGGTTGAAGGCACTTCTCGATACAGGGAGTCTCAACGCGAAAGTTGCTTACTTTGCCGACAGGCTAAAGCAGATTGTAGATCTCGAAGACTTCTTGAAGACTCGACCTCTGGGTACGAAGTGCTTGAACTGTAGCTCATGGAACTTCGAGAAACTGACGGATGATTTTCGGCACGAGTGCGGGGGAAAATTGCAGAATGTTTCGTTCCAAACAAGCGCTAGGCTGATTGAAGCCTGGCTCGATGTGATCTTGAATGCTGACGGAGAAATCGTCGGAAAAAGCTACGGAATGGATCCTGATCGACCAAAGTTTTTCTTCTGAGCAGCATCTCCCAATGGCTTTCCCGAAACGGCGCAAAGATATGGCTGCGAGGGACATCTTTAATTCAGAGAAGCAAGGAAAGTGAGGTATGTATAGACGTCCACGATCGTACTCAGCACCTCGCGATTATAAGAAGGATATTTCTCAACTTCAGAGCTTGAGCGCCCTGACACTGGCTGACCTCAAGAAGGTTCGGCGCTATGTCGTAGACTATCCAGAACGTGTTAAAGTGATCGAGGATCAGAACATTCTGATCACGGTACAAAATAAGAAAATTGATCGCGAGAATGAAGCAGCGACACAGCGCGCACTGTCAGATCACGCTCGTAAGGAGGCAGAAAAAGACACCATTCGGAAGCCGATCCGGGAGCGACAAGCTCAACTACTGGACTACTTATTGGCTTCAAAAACTTGGTTTGGCGGATTTGAAGCAGATATAAGGGGTAGGAGGTACAGGTTAGCTCATGGCGCTCAGTCGGCGTATGAAGAATACCTTGCGCTCGAAAAAAAGTGGTCCGAGCTCCGTTTGTACGTAGAAGTTTCGTTGCCGCCCGATCGAACGCCACATATCGCCAAGAAGAAGGCACCGGCAGACTACACGGTGCTTCGCATTGCAGGGGCAAATCTAAGGCTATTTTACAAGCAGTTCTCCATTGAACAGATTGATGCAGAAATCAAAAAGCGCGAGACAGAACTGCAGAAGGATCAAGATAAGATTCAAGACATGCGGGCTCGGGCCGCTTCGAAGGAATCAGAAACTCGGGCGCAGGCTAAAAAGTTTAAGCGTGACCTCGAACAACAGCTCAGTCTCTATAGCTGCTGTCCCTACTGTACAGGTCCTCTCACTGCCGGAAACGCTCATCTCGACCACATTTACCCAGTGTCGAAGGGAGGACTTTCTACAAAGCAGAATCTCCTATTCGTGTGCTCTCCTTGCAATATCAGAAAGAAGAATCTCACATTGAGGGCGTTCGTACGTGAAAACGGCTACGATTTTGACAGCATCGCCCAGTCACTTGAAACACTAGGAAAGGACTTCTGACATACTTCTTAGATTGGCGAGTTCATCAAAATTACGCGCGGCGCATCATGCCAAATGGCCGGTTGGGGTCATCTGGGGATGCTTGGAACTCCGGCTTATCAAGCTCTGTCCCTGCAATGGAAGCATGACGAGATAGCAGAAATGTTGCTCCCAATCCAAATATTGCATCGAGCAGCTTGAAGCCCGCGACAGGATTGAAATCTGCGGGCTGGGGCGCCGCAGTGAGACAGGAAACAGTCGCTTGCAGATGTTCCCGACTTTGTCTGAGTTCAGTTTCTGACGTCTCGTTCAGCAGTCGATTTGTGAGCCATATAGCAAGCTCGTTCAATTGAGCTGATGCCGCACTCCCGCGATCCGAAGACCAGGTCGTAACGCTGTTGGAAAGCCCTGCCGCAGACTGACAGAACCGGTGAATACTCTTCCTTTGACTGCGCAGGTCTCGGAACATGGCGAGCAGGATGCAATTGGCGCCAGCGATTGAAATCGGGCGTTGCCGCGCAAGCACACCGCGCGCCGCCTCTGCCTCAAGCTCAAGATCAAGCGACGATTCAGCTTGGATCGTACTGACCCAGCCGGCGAGTGCCGCCTTGCGGGATGACGGTGCTCCGTGCTGATCGGTTTAGCGCCTAGTTTTTGCCTGCAGGCTTAGACCAGGCGTTCCTGAAGCGAGGGGCAGGCTATGGAGATTATTGTAGGCGAGCCGCGGCGGCGGCGCAGCGATGCGGAGAAGCTGGAGATACTGGCCGAGGCTGAAGCGCTTGGGTCTGTATCAATGGCGGCGCGGCGGCACGGTATAAGTCCGAGCCAGGTGTTCGGATGGCGCAAGCGGCTCCGCGATGGTGTGTTGACGAGCGGGTTTCCGGTCACACCGGCTTTTGTGCCGCTGACGCTGGAAGTGCCTTTGGATTTTTCGCCGTCCACCGCTGCGATGCCGTCATCGGACTCACCGCCCTCCGTAACGCCGGCCATTTGCGTGCGCGTCGGCGCGGGCATCGAGATGCGCGTTTCCGGCCACGCCGATCCGGCACTGGCATCGGCGATCGCGTCGGCACTGGCGCCGTTTGCGGCAGTACGATGATCCCTGTTCCATCCGGTGTGCGTGTCTGGCGCAGCGTATGCTGGGCCTCATCGCGGGGGCCTCGTCCACGCCATCTGGCGGCGCGGGGCTGCAGGCCAGACTGCGCGAGAATGCGAAGGCCGACGACCGCGACCGATCGCGCGAGCGCGAATAGCCACTCCTAGCCATGGATGGCTAACGGCCTGCTCGGCTGACCAAGGTCGCTGGAGCGACGCCGACGCGCCTCAGCTTTTGGGGAACGGGATGACCTTTGCGTCGTCAAGAAAGGCGGTCATGCCCTCTTCGGTCAGCACTTCCTCGAAGGCGGCAAAAGCGGCATCGACACTTGGAAACGCTTCATCCCAGATGATAGACGTGCCTTTCGAATTGACCACCTCGAGCTGCCATTCGGTTTCGTGTTCGAACTTGTAGACCGAGATGTCGACCGTGATCCCGTCGCGGGTGACCTTGCCATTTCGGGACGAGTAGACGAGTTCGGGTTCGGGCTCCATATCGGGTGTCCTTGATTGCCGCTGAATACAATTCACTACGAAGGTTAGCCCGTTTCCGGTTTCGATCCCAGTCGGATTCCGCCCCATCGTCTTCAGCCGACGCGCGAAAAGCGACCCGCAGCGCGCCTGCCGACGTTCGTCTGCGGGTAGCTCTTCCGCTGGCCGGACGGGCGTTCCTGGCACTGGTCTCGGCTGCCGCGATCTGGCAGCAGGCGTGTACAGGCCGCATCAGCGGCGCCGTCTTGAATCCAGACCGATTCAGTGCTGTCCCGCAATCGCCGTACACGGACTTTGTACACGCTTCTCGGGCCGCTAATTCTCAGTATCTATGGGCGTTCCAGACCAGATCGCTCCGCGATCTGTCAGCATCGAAGGTGCATGGGGTGTGATACCGAAACTCCCTCTTTCGAAGTCTCCTAGAGAGGCATTGGAAGAGCAAAAAGACTGGCCGCGCGCGGGTTCGATTGAGGTAAGTATCGCATCCTTTTCAGGGCCTTGATCCCTGAAGGCGGCGATCCGGAAAACGGTGCTGAAAATCGTCTCCAGCCTCATCGAACAGGCCAGCCAGGACCCGGGATTCTGCTTCCCCGTGTGTCCTGAGCGCTTCCCCAGGATGTGCAGTCTTTTGTGTCCTGACGGGGAAGCATCAGGAGTTGACCTCATGCGCGCCAAACGAAAAGCAAAAGCACCGCCCGCCCCAAAGCCCGAACCAGACCGCTTCGAATGGGACGCTTCAGAAACGGGGCTGGCGGTCCGTCATCGTCCCGGCAGAAAACCGGCCTGGTACTTTCAGACGCGGATCGACGGCAAAACCGTGCGTCGTTCACTGGGGCCTGTCCGAGACCTCTCCCGCGCCGAAGCCATCGCCAGCGCCAACGACCTGCAGGCCGAACTGTCCGGCAAGACGCCGCTACCCGTCCTCGTGCCGGATATCCCGAAAGCGAGTGTCGCCGACTTCGCCGAACGGTTCCTGAGGGACGGCGCCCCGAACTGGAAACCCGCCACCATCACCGCCCACCGCTACGTGATTTCCCGCTTCATCGTGCCCGGGCTCGGTGCCCGCGATCTCGCCTCCCTGTCGGCCGAGGACGTCGCCGCATGGTGGGCCGGGATGGCGGCATCTGCCGGGACACGCAACCGCAGCCTTGCTGTCCTGTCTGGCATCATCCGGCACGGAGAGCTGCTGGGCCTGCGCGCGCCGGGGCATAACCCCTGCCGGGGGCTCCGGCGCCGCAAGTCCAGCTTCAAGGCCCACAGACTGACGAACGGCGATTACCGGCGGCTTGGCGCCGCCTTGCACCAGGTTGAACACCGCTGGCCGGTTGAGGCCGCTGTGATCCGGTTCCTTGCCTTGACGGGCTGCCGCAAGTCCGAGGCCCGCTTCCTGCGCTGGGACATGATTGACGGGAGGCGCGCGGCTCTTCAAGACAGCAAGACCGGGCCGCGTGCGATCTGGCTGGGAACACCGGCGATCAACCTCCTCGCGGAGCAGCCCACAGTGTCGGCGCTTGTGTTCGCCAAGCGGGGCAAAGCCGTTTCCAACAATCAATTGGATAAGGTCTGGTTCGGAGTCCGTGAGCATGCAGACCTCCGCTCTCTCAGACTCCATGACCTCCGGCACGGGTTCGCATCGGTTGCCATCTCATCAGGCGAACCGCTGCGAACCGTGTCCGGCCTGCTAGGACATTCTGACCTGCAGACGACGGCGGGATATGCGCAAGTCGCCGAAGCGCCGGTCCGCGCGGCGGCGGCACGGGTCGCGGCACATCTGGGCAACGCGCTTGGCGCGAAACAGACCCGGACTGCGCCCGTGCCGAAAGGCATGGTGGCCGCGTTCCTGGCTCAGGGGCTGCCGATGGACGCCTATGCCGACGCGAGCGGTATCAGCCTGTCGACGCTTCGCCAGAAGCTTGCCCGGCACTTCCGAGACGTCCGCGCGTCCCGCGCTGGCAGCGAAGGTATCGAACCATGAGCGCGCCGAAGAAGAACCTGACCGACACGCTGGCGCGAAAGGCGAAACCCGGAATGCAGGAATACGCCATTGCCGACGCCGCGCTGCAGGGGTTCGCGCTTCGCATCCAGGCCTCCGGCGCCAGGACGTGGACACTGAGATTGCGCACAGACGGGAAAGTGCGCCGGTTCACGATCGGATCGCCTGACACGATGAGCGCCGACGAAGCCCGAACGCGCGCGCTGCAGCTGCGCGCGGCGCACCAACCGAAACCAGTCCTGCTACTCGCGGCAGCTGACCGGCCTGCCATCACGTTCCGCGATCTCAGCGAAGCCCTCCTGCAAGCCAAGGACGGCATCTGGAAGCCGGGCACGATGAAAGCCGTCGGCACATACTTCAGGGCCGAACTTCTCCAGGCGTTCGGGGATCGCCCGGTCAACCGGCTGACGACGGCTGAAATTGCCGAATGGTTCCACGCCTACAGCCTACGGCGACCGGGGGGCGCCAATCAGGCGCTGAGCCATCTGCGCACAACCCTGAAGTTTGCGCGGGAGACCGGGCGCCTGCCGCGCGATGCGCCAGACCCGTCCAGTCCGATCCGCAAGAACACGCGGCGAGCGCGCGGGCGGCTCCTCAATGCCACGCAGCTTGCCAAGCTCGGTGCCTGGTTGGAAGCGCCGCACCTGCGCTGGCTGGATGTCGCCGATGCCATCCATCTGATCCTGCTGACGGGATGCCGGTCGGGAGAAATCTCCCGCCTGCAATGGGCCGAAGTTCTCGAAGACCGGCTCAGACTGACGATGTCCAAGACCGGTAGCCGGGAGGTGGTGCTCACACCGCCCGCATCAGCGATCCTTGCGCGGCGGCTCATCGGCAGGCGGTCGGTTTATGTGTTCCCGGCCCGCCATGACCCCGGAAGACCCATTGGGATACTGGATACGGCTTGGCGATCCATCCGCCACCAGATCGGGCTGCCCCGCGACATCCGCTTGCACGACCTTCGCCACACCTATGCCAGCCAGGCCATCATGACCGGCGAAACACTCAGCATGGCTGGCCAGCTGCTTGGCCACCGAAGACCCCAGACAACCGAAATCTATGCCCACCTTGATGCGCAGCACCTCGCCGATGCCGCAGACAGGGTCTCCCAGTTGATTTATCAGTGTCTGGAGTGAGGGGGTGAAGCTGCCGTTCGAACCTGACGGGTCGGTCGACTGTCCATGCCCATCAACTGTCATTCGGCCCCAACGGAGCGAATGACTGCTTCCGGCGATCTCCGGCCTAGTGCTGATGATAAAGACGAACGACAGGATTGAGGTGACCCTGCCGGACGCCGAACCGGATGACCGGAGCCGACTTGGCCCTAAACCGCCGGTCGCTTTGCAATGAGATTTTGGCTCGAAATTAATGGGGCAGGTCAGTGCCCGTTGAGGCGACGGAGGATCATTGCTGCGCCTCCAACGCCGCCAGCACGTCCTGCGCACGTTCCAGGTGCAAGGCGCTGTTGCCTCGCTGATAGTAGGCCATTAAGCCGATCATCTTGATGGCATTCCGTAGCCGAATATCATCGAGTATCGCCGCTGCGTCGACAATCGAAATCCTGGCACCCATGTCGGGAAGCTGAGTAATGGCGGCCGTGCCGCTCAGATCGCGTTCAATAACATCGGACAGCGCACTGATGGCCGGTTGCACATCGCTTCTCAGGACGCGATAGACCTCAAGGGAATAATGCGCTTGCACATCATAGGCGAGAAGCGCGTCGCGCAAGGCGGCGTCACGCACCAATGCCACATCGCCCGCCGAGAGCATTTCGATGAACGTCGGCGCCTGTGTGGCCGGAATCCGGCTCGCGCTCAACGCCTTGCAGGATCGAACGTATCAATGTCGTTCAGGAGCCGAACCGACGCGTCAACAGCCGACTGCGAGACATCCGTCGCCATTTTCGAGCGCGCTTCGATGGCTTCGAAGTCACTGCGCAGGCGTTCGATATAGACCTGCTCGCGCTCCCGGTCCTTGCGCCCCTCGTTCCAGTTTGTCACCTGCGAAGCAACGAAGACACCCAGCACGACGATGGCGAAATCAAGCGCCACGGCGAACCAGTTCTGCGCCTTCACGCGCTCATTAATGCGGCGCAGTAGCATTCGGTATCCCCCGGAAATTCTTCAAGGAAATGCTAGGAGAAGCTGGGCGCCTTGGATAGGGGTCAGTCGGCCAGCGTGGGCTTGATCGCGTCGATGGCGGGATGGCGGGCGAGTAGCCTGCCTCAGGATTTGCGGACCGAGCGCAACGCGTAAATGACCACTTTCGATGCTGTGGACGGCTCTCCACCCCGGCGGCAGTTTGAATAGCCCCTAGATTTGTAGACGCCTTCTTCCCTAAATTTGAGGCAAGGAGGCCATCATGGGCAAAGGTAGTTTCAGCGACGATTTCAAGCGGGATGCGGTGGCCCAGATCACCGAGCGGGGCTACCCGGTTGCGGAGGTGGCGCAGCGCCTGGGGGTGAGCCAGCACTCACTGTACGAATGGAAGAAGAAGTTTTCGAAGGCGCCCGGCCCGGCGGGGGATGACAAGGAGGCGGAGATCCGGCGCCTTAAGCGCGAGCTGGCACGGGTGACCGAGGAGCGCGACATCCTAAAAAAGGCCACCGCGTACTTCGCCAAGGATGCAAAGTGAGGTACGCGTTCGTCGCGGAGCATCGCCGGCTGTTCTCGGTACGGACGATGTGCCGCTGCCTGGGCATACAGGCGAGCGGATTTTATGCCTGGCTGAAGGCCCCCTTGAGCCAGCGAGCAAAGGAAGATGTCCGCCAGACGGAGCTGATCCGCAAGGCCTGGCAGGACAGCGGCAAGGTCTATGGCTATCGTAAGCTGCACGATGACCTGTTGGATCAGGGTGAGACCTGCTGTCCGAACAGGGTTGCGCGTCTGGCCGGACTGGCCGGGATCAAGGCCCAGATCGGCTATAAACGCAGGCCCGGGAGCTATGGCGGAAAGCCATCGGTCGTTGTCGATAACACGCTGGACCGCCAGTTCGACGTGGATGCGCCGGACAGCGCCTGGGTCACCGACATCACCTATATCCGGACGCTGGAAGGCTTCGTCTATCTGGCGGTTGTGATTGATCTCTACTCCCGCCGCGTCATCGGTTGGTCATTGCAGAGCCGTCAGACAACGGACGTTGTCCTGCAGGCTCTGCTGATGGCCGTCTGGAGGCGCAAGCCAAGGGACAGGGTGCTGATCCATTCCGATCAAGGCTCCCAGTTCACTAGCATGGACTGGGCGTCCTTCCTGAAGGCCCACAATCTCGAGCACTCGATGAGCCGTCGCGGAAACTGTCATGACAATGCCGTCGTCGAGAGCTTCTTCAACCTGCTCAAGCGCGAGCGGATAAAGCGCCGGACGTACAAATCGCGCGAAGAGGCGCGACAGGACGTGTTCGACTACATCGAGATGTTCTACAACCCAAGGCGAAAGCATGTAAGGAACGGGATGCTGTCACCCGTCGAGTTCGAACGGCAGCAGGAAATGAAATCCGAGGGTGTCTAGAAAACGCGGGGCTATTCAGTTTGTGCCTCCGGATAGAGCTGGAGGAGAGCCATGGATCAGGTTGTGACATTTGGTTTGGATATTGCGAAGTCGGTGTTTCAGGCACACGGCGTCAATGCGGCGGGCGAGGTAATCGTTCGCCAGCGCCTGACGCGATCGCGTTTGCTTGCCTTCTTCGGCAAGAGGCCGCCTTGCCTGATCGGCATCGAAGCATGCGGTTCGGCTCATTATTGGGCGAGAGAGCTGATCCGCCTCGGTCATGAAGTCCGGCTGATTCCGCCCAACTATGTGAAGCCCTACGTCAAGCGACAGAAGAACGATATGGCGGATGCGGAAGCGATCTGCGAGGCGGTGACACGCCCCTCCATGCGCTTCGTGCCGGTAAAGTCGCCTGATCAGCAGAGCGTCCTGGTCCTGCACCGGACAAGGTCCATGCTCGTGCGCCAGCGCACGCAGCTGTCAAATGCCATCCGGGGACACTTGTCAGAGTTCGGACTGATTGCCCCCAAGGGGCGCAACGGGCTGCAGGTGTTGAAGGAGATCCTCGAGGCAAGGGATGAGCGTGTACCGGCCGAGGCGCTGGCTTGCCTGCAGATGCTCTATGGCCAGCTCGAGCTGATCAATGAACAGATCCTCGTTTCCGACCGCGCCATCCTGGCCAGCGCGCGCAGCACCGAAGTCGGCCGGAGACTGATGGAGATACCAGGGGTTGGTCCCTTGCTCGCCAGTGCCCTCGTCGCCACGATCCCGGATCCGGCGGCCTTCAAGTCAGGCCGTAACCTCGCGGCGTGGATCGGCCTCGTCCCACGCCAGAACTCCAGTGGCGGCAAGGAGCGATTGGGCAGCATCACCAAACAGGGCGACCGTTATTTGCGCCAGATGTTTGTCGTCGGCGCCGTCGCGGTCATCCGATATGCCGTGCGCAACGGCGCGCGCCGACCCTGGCTCGTGCAGCTCCTCGCGCGCCGGACGCCCAAGGTCGCAGCCGTCGCACTCGCCAACAAGAATGCAAGGATGGTCTGGGCGCTGATGACAAGCGGCGAACGCTACCGCGACCCCGTCGCGGCATAGATCAGAGCGCAGCCAGGAAGCAGCGTTCAAAAGGTTTGGAAAGGGCGGACATGAAGTGCTGCAACAGCCGGTCGATACCGGAAGACAGGAGAACCCACTTTCGCCGATGCGCTTCGAGCGCGAGCTTTCGGTCGGGACCCGTCTTCGCGGAAGGCATTATGGCCAGCGGTCCTGTGTACCGCATCAACAGGTCGAACACACGGCCGCACCGACCAGCCACGCAGAACTTCAAAAAAGCACTTGCCAAAGGAGGGCCGTCCACACACGGCGAAGTCCGGTCTAGTTTCCGTGAGACGACCGAATGGCGGGACTGAGGTTACCCTGCCGGATGCCAATCCCTATGATCGGAGCCGACCTGGCCCTAATTCGCCGGTCACGATGTCTGTAGACTGGCCTCCCCAGTCTTCTATGTGAAGGATCGCACTGAACGACGGACTCAGCCGACGTTGGCGGTCGGTTCAAAGGCAAACCCGCGAAGCACGAGTCCAAGGCAAACCCTTCAGACGCCGCAATTTTCCAGTCCTAGGGCAACACTGGCAGAGGATTTGTCTTTGTCTCAATCACAGACAAATTGCCTCCCAAAATGCAATATTTGCTAAAGGATTCAACCCTGACGGAAGAACTGTCGGCAATAGCCAATTCATTCGTTTGGTAAGCCAGGATGGCTAGAGCCAGATCGACGCCGACCTTGCCTCTCAAGTTGTTTACCGTAATCGATTCCGCGCGTGACAGTTTTGTGCTCCAGATTGAATCGCACTTCTGCAATTTTAACGCCTCCTGCGACACGATCGGGGCGGGAGTCGGCGATGCAGCCCCCGTAGACGTCGGGGCGGAAGTCGAAGACGTCGACCCACCGGTTGTCGTGGTAGAAGGTTGCGATTTGGGCGCGGCGGCTGTTGACACTCCGCCGCTTGTCGGTGTGCCCGGCGCCGGGCTCTGCGATTGATCGGACGCGACACACTGGAAGATGTTGCTACGGGCGACGCTGACGCAGCTTGAGGGGTTGCGGGGCATGCAGCGCTCTTGAACACCCGTCACCCATTGGTAGAGCGCGCCTGCGCATTCCACCGACAGACCTGTGGCGACACTCTGCGTGAAGCTGTCACTGACCACATCTTTGCGATCCTCTGCGTAGTTCGCGGACACTGTCGCGCTCACATCGGCAAAGGGTGTCCCAGCCTCCGCTGTCACGCTTGCGCCGAGCTGCCAGGCAAAGGCCGACTCTTCTTCGTTGGCGCGGCCCTGCTCCATGCCGGAGGTTACTTCAAAGCTGAGATCGCCGCATTTCTCGCACAGGCCGACAAGGCTCCAATTGCCGCGAACCGACAAGAAGGTTGGCAAAGGCAAGTATTCGCAGCTTCGCGAACTCGACGACGTGGCGGAAAGATTACTCAGCGCGCTTGCTGAGCAAGTGATGCCCTTGCCAGTTATCGTGCGGTAAACAAGCGTTTTGCTGTTCGCACTGTTGTCCCCTTCGCGGTACCTGACGAGGTAGGTCCCCGGGTTAGGAAACCTGCAGAAGACACCTGATGACGCCGCGCACGTCGTCCAGAAAGCACCCTCGATTACTGGAAAGTTCTCTGTTGAATACTCGCAGCGCGTTCCAGCGCGATTCTGGAATCCTGAATCACCGTTCTTGGGATTCAGCAATATGCCAGCAAAGGACGTCGCCGGAGATCCCGGGGCCGGGCAACTGAATCTGTCTGAAACCTGTTGATAGACCCATTTGGTTCCGTCGCCGAATCGAGCGACCCGGAAGTGTTGTGCGAACATCTGGGTCGGGTTGCAGAAGCCTTGGGCATCCGGTGTGCACGCCGTCCAAGAGGCAACGTCAGGCAGGCTCGTGGGCTGGAGTTCATACTTCTGCTCCGCATCTGCCACGTGCTTGCCGCCATAAGGTCTCGCCCAGACGGAATATAACCCCGAGAAGAAGATGTTCTGAGCCTCGTCTGCCGTCCCATGACTCAAAACGAAGACCTGGTTCGTCTTGAGGCTGCCGTTGGTGTCATATGTGTCACCGACAATGCAAATCGTGTCGGGGTTGCAGGGATAAGGCCGGTGCGCGTCCTCAGCGGCCGCCACTGCCGGGACGACGGCTGTCGCCAGACTTGTGAAGAACGCGGTGGCTAAGCCGAGCCCAAAAAGGCCCGGGCGACGCGACCGCACCCAAGCATAAACGTCAGACAACCCCATCACTGCCCCCTAATGATCGACGGACACAGGAGGGCCCAGTTCCGATCGGTGAATTGAATATTGCTGTCCCCATGGACCCTGGATCAACGCGCTGCTTCGCGTCCGTGTTCAACTTGGTACGGTGCAATGGCTTCACGGTCATCGAACAGCTCCGTGTGCCTAGCGAGCCCTGGATCTCAGTGGCTGACTTCTCGGCGACTCATCCGGCGACAGGCATTGGAACATCTTGCTTCGTGCGACGGTGACGCAATCGGATGTCGAACCGCTATTCGGCATGCAATAGTTCTGGACGCTCGTCACCCATTGCCAAAGTTTGCCCGATTCACAACTGACGGTCAAAGTCGTCTCATCGTCCTTCGTGAAACTGTCGGTGATCGCGTTGCCGCCAGACCAAGTTTGGCCTGCGGTCACGGTGCCCGCAACCGAAGCGAAACCGACGTCGGCCGAAACCGAAACTTCCTGACCCAACTCGAAGCTCCATGCAGACGCGGAAGACTTTTCATTGCCTTGCGTGACTCCCGTGACGAGATTGTACGTCACGTCAGAGCAGCCCTCGCACATGCCGACGACTTCCCAAGCTCCCGATACACTCGCGATTTTTGGAAGTTCCAGATAATCGCAGCGCTTAGTGAAGCCGCTTGCGGGATCGCCCTTGAACGCAGCGTTAGTGCAATTGACTTGAGAGCCAGAAATGACCCTGTAAAAAAAGTCATCGGGCAGACGGGCTCCAAATCGAACAAGATAACTCCCGCTAGCCGGAAAACGACATGTTGCATTTTCAGCCGCGCAGGTGGTCCACACTGCGCCCGGTGCAGCTTCTACCGGCTCGGAGTATTCGCACCGCGCGCCCGAGCCGTTTACGGCCGCAGCGTTAACTCCGACGAAATCGTCCGCTTTGCAAGGAAACGACGAAGACACGTACTGGTACATCCATTTTTCGTCGCTGGAAGCGGCCCCGGCTGCGATTCCGACGCCGAAGCGCGCGACGCGGAACTTATGCTGCGACGCCGACGGCGGCGGCGAACACGCGCCATTGGTCAACGTGCACAGCTCAAAGCCGTTTGTTTTTGCGGGTAGCAAAATCGGCTGTACCTGGCATTGGCTCACTGTTTGGCCGGCGACGTCCCAGCCAAGAATCGTGTCGCAGACATGTGCCGCTTTGCGACCCGAGACCATGACCTGATATGTCGTCGCCTCGGTGCCGTAGCTGATGACATAGACCTGTTGCTCGTTTGTATTCCCTGTCTCGTCATACGTCGCGCCAAGCGCGCAATTCTGCGACTTCAAGCACGGGTAAGGGCGATAGTCCTTCAGCTCCTCGCCCGCCGCCGGACCGGCGCCAGTAGCCCAAGCTGCGAAACACATCGCAGCCGCCACACTCAATCGCGTCCAGATTCTGGTCAAGTTGATCCCCCCAACGACAGCCCGGCTGTCTCTGCGCCCCATCAATGGAGATCGTTCACCCCCGATCCCTCTAATTCCGGATGAGGTTAGTTGCGAACATTGTCCGCGTCAATTCGTTCAGGAAAAGCTTGCTACTAGACGGTTCGGCTCGTCGCGGCACCGCTGAAACCCGACTTTCCGGATGGATCACATGACGGCCAGGGCAAGGCACGCGGCTGGTTGCGTCTCGCGCGTTCGCCATTGGGCACCTTCGGCGGCAATCGGCGATGAATTGCCGGAGATGCATCGCATCTGAGCGGCTGCGATGGGCGCAGAAAAGGCCGTTCGCACTTAGGATGTCGGCATATGTCTTTTGGGCTGACAGCTGAGAAGCATGATCGGTTATTTGTTGACACGTGGCGCAAGGACAGCGGACTTTAATCATCTATTCTCTGAGGAAGCCCGCGTCATCTGATGGAAGCTGATCATTCCTACACCGTGAACTATGTGGCGGGGCGCTTGTATGTGAACCCTAGCGAAAAAGGAGCGTACGCTGCTATCGCTGCAGATGCTATCGAACGTGGGGAAGAAAGAGTTCTAGCTGAGATAGAAGTGACTTCCCGCTCACGCGTCGCTGTGTCTGCCTTTTTTGTATCGGAGAAGGAGGACTGGAATAGCATCAAGATCACGAAGCTTAAGTTCCACAAAACCCGAGGGTGGGAACTCGATGGGGAGATCAAGCTAAATCACTTTGACAGTCGAAATCTGCGGGATCTTCTAAACGTGCTTGCAGCACTGGACATGCGCGACGCTCCAAAGGCGAAGATCGATCTTGGTGGCGCAAAAATAGAGGCGCTGTCGATGTTGCTCGCTTCAGATCGCGGTCCAGAGTTAATTCGCGAATTATCTCAGTCACCGTTATTAGAACAGGATATCTACGCCGTAGCAGCCAAGCGGCGGTCTCTCACAGAATTCCAAAGACTCCTCAGCAAAAACATTTCAGAGCCAGAATGGCAGGCATTCTTTGAAGCGAACCCCTGAGTTTTTGGGTATGGCTTGGCTTTCGTCTTCCTAGACGCAGTGCACGAAAAACTAGAATCCCAAACAACAGGAACGACCTTCGACCGTGCCGGAAAGCGGGTCGATGCCCTTATGCGCACGCGGGCCGCTGTAAGTCAGTATGTTCTAGTCGAGATCAAAAGGCCTGATACGCCTTTGCTACGCAATGCCGAGTATCGACCCGGTGTTTGGACTGCTTCTCGCGAGCTATCCGACGCCGTATCCCAAGTTCAGAAAACTGCTTTTGAGTTCACAAATGGCCGCCTTCGAGACGACAGTAAGGACGCGCATGGCGCCTATACGGGAATAGTGACATTCTCTATTGAGCCGCGAACATATTTAGTGGTCGGCAATCAAGCTGAGCTGGTCGACCAACCGGATAAGATTACGTGTTTCGAGCTATTTCGAAAAAATATCCGATCTCCAGAAATTATAACCTACGACGAGTTGTTTGAGCGTGCACAATGCATCGTCAAACTCCTCGACACTCAAACGAGCAGTTCGAAGGATACAGACGAGATCCCCTTTTGACCGTGCTGTGTGCCGTTTGGCCCTGTCAAAAAAGGCGCTGTGAGTAGGAGCTAGCTTATGTCTGCTTTCAAGTTGGTCGAGACGTCGAATTATGGTCTGTTCACGGAACGAATTCGAACAGAAGGTTGATTGCCCACACTGAGACTTGATCATCAAGCAGATCTAAGACATTGTGCCCTTGGGCTGTAAGGCCCGAGTCCAAGCTGGCGCAAAGTCAAAACGGACCGCATTCGAGAGCACTGGTTTTCCTGCAATTTTCGGCGGTCTTTTCTTGGAGTTTCGGTATCGTCCTTCACCGCCCGGTGGCTGGGGTGTGAACCCCTCCCCCTTGAACACCTTTCAGCAGCGAACTTTAGAAGACCCAGTGCTCAGTCGGCCCAGAGCTGATCAAAGGGCATTGCGAACAACCGGTCTCCGACCTGCTGAATCCGGTCGCCATCATGCAGGACAATGCCCGCGACAAAGGCCTTTCCCGTAGCCGCCTGCAATGCCTTCAGACCCCGAACGTCGTCCGGTTTGACGCTTGCAGTCGCCTTTACTTCTATACCGACAATTGCGCCCGGTTGTTCGAGAACAAGATCGACTTCGTCCTTGTCGTGATCGCGAAAGTGACTCACGTACAATCGCTCGTCCTGCTGCGCCGCCATTTTCGCGAGTTCCGAAAACACGAACCCTTCGAGCAAGGTGCCAAGGCGCTGGCGGTCCCCGGCAAGCAACCGCGCATCGGTTCGGCTGAGGGCGGCCAGCAAACCGGTATCGAGAAAATGCAGTTTGGGTGTTTTCACGAGGCGCTTCAGGTCGTTGCGATGCCAGGCACTTATTCTCTGGACCACGAACATCTGTTCGAGCAGCGACAGCCAGCGATCGACCGTCTTGGCATCGACACTCAACGTGCGGGCCAGCGCTGCCAGGTTGACCGTCTGTCCGGCTCCCACGGCCGCCAGTCCAAGCAACCGGGAGAGTTCTGCAGTCTTCAACACATCGGCAAGGTCGGCGGCGTCTCGATCGGCGAGCGATTCTGCATAGGCATTCAGCCAGGCCCCCCGGCGGATAGGATCCGGCCTCGCCAGCGCCTCGGGAAAACCGCCCGCGAGCACGCGCGCGGCGAGGTCCGTCGTCCGGCCGGTTGTTTTCAATTTGGGAAAATCGGCGCTGAAGGCCCGCTCGAGGAACCGCGACGGGCGGCGCCGCTCGATCTCGGCCTGGCTGAGCGGCAGAAGCTGCACGGTCTCGACTCGTCCCGCGAGCGAATCCGGGGAGAGTGAGCTCCGGAACAGATCAACCGAGCCAGTGATCAGGAACCGTCCCGGGCGGAGATCCTCGTCCACCGATTTCTTCAGCGCCAGGATAAGCCGGGGTGCGCGCTGAATCTCGTCGATCACAGCGCGGTCGAGATCGCGAACAAACCCATCCGGATCTTCGACCGCGAACTGGCGGGATTGATCATCATCCAGTGTGACAAAGTTTAGCCCCCGATCCGCGGCGATCTGCCGGGCGAGCGTTGTCTTGCCGGACTGGCGCGGACCGACCAGGGCAACAATGCGGGTATCCTCCATCGCAGTACGCACCCGCGTGTCGGCATGGCGGTCGAAAGGACGAACCGAGGGCGGTTTGGGCATG
>Ga0247844_1002868_pt1 | contig 26847 bp, 16 predicted proteins | sample LaCtaG_FD_192421 | JGI IMG/M metagenome (GOLD analysis project Ga0247844, IMG submission 192421) | Freshwater microbial communities from meromictic Lake La Cruz, Castile-La Mancha, Spain - LaCruzMarch201714.5m_1 | ecosystem: Environmental > Aquatic > Freshwater > Lake | place: Spain: Castile-La...
TTGCCATCTTGTTTTATGATTCGACACCACAAAACTATGGTTTATTATTCACAACAGTTGGCTCTTTCATCAGCAGTCACTAACAAGTAACGGCTGGATAATTGCACTTCAAATCTGAATCTGCGTTCTGTTATTGGTACTAATGCTCAAAATGATGCTTACATAAAACTGTTGGAAGTAGATAACAAAAGCGGTATCAAGGCAAAAATTAAAGTACAAGTACAAGATAAAGGCAGCGTAAAAGAGAAAGATTTTTGGGTAAAACAAAACGCTGATTTATACACCTTATCCAATGAGAGAGAAGCATACAGAAATGGTTTTGAAGTATTAGACATAAGTTGCGAACCGGGTAATGAATTTATAGACTTTACATCAGGTCGTTTATATTTAGGTCAAGAAAGGGGTGGTATTACAGATGATCTGATAGAAGTACAAATCAAAAATACCATCAAAAAACACCTTGACAAAGAACTGCAACTAAAGGGCAAAGGAATAAAAGTATTGAGCTTGTTTTTTGTGGATAAGGTTGCTAATTACCGTATTTATGATGCAGAAGGCAAACCTGCCAAAGGCAAGTATGCTGAATTGTTTGAACATCATTACAACGAGTTAATCAAGTTGCCACAATACCAAGAGTTAGCTGTTTTTGCTGTTGACAAACTACACGATGGGTATTTTTCAGCAGACAAAAAAGGAGTGCTTAAAGACACCAACGGAAGCACTCAGGCAGATGATGATACCTACGCTAAAATTATGCGTAACAAAGAGCAATTACTTTCAATGGACGAGCCATTGAAATTCATCTTTTCACACTCTGCACTTCGTGAAGGTTGGGACAACCCCAATGTGTTTCAAATTTGTGTTTTGAGAGAAGTAGGCAGTACCAAAGAACGCAGACAAACATTAGGTCGTGGGCTTCGCTTACCAGTCAATGCTGATGGAGAAAGAGTAAAAGACGATAACATCAACAAACTAACTGTAATTGCTCGTGAAAGCTATGCAGATTTTGCAGCGGGGCTGCAAAAAGAGTATGAAGATGATTGTGGAGTTACCTTTGGTAAAGTGCCTAAAATAGCATTCTCTAAATTATCAGTTGTAGTAGATGAAGAAGAAAAACCATTAGGAAGAAAAGCCAGTGAAGATGTTTGGTCAGAGTTAGTTTCAAAAGGTTTTGTTGATACCAACGGTAAAATACAGCCTGCATTCAATCCTTCTAAAGAAGGATTTTCATTGGGCTTATCAGAGCAGTTTGCAGAACAGGAAGCGGAAATCATCACCGTTTTACAATCATACCAATTAGAACGACACATCAAAAAAGATGAAGAACCCAAAAGGCTAAAAATCAACAAACAGATATTTCTCGACCCAGAATTTGAAAACCTTTGGAATACAATAAAGCACAGAACCACTTACCAAGTTGATTATTCAACAGCTACTTTAATTGCTAACGCAATTAAATCCATCACAGAAATGGAAAAGATTGAAGCGGTTAAAGTGTCTTATCGTGAAGATATTGTAGGCATTGAAAAGAAAGGCGTTACAACCACCAACACAAAAGCAAACGAAATTAAAATTGAATATACAGGCATTCTGCCTGATATTCTTGCTTACTTGCAAAAGGAAACAGAACTCACAAGGGCTACTTTAGTAAAAATCCTTTCAGGTTGCAATAGAATTGCAGAGTTTGCCATCAATCCACAGAAGTTTATGGATGCAGTAGCAAGTATCATCAACCGTGAATTACATAAACTAATGATTGACGGTATCAAATACGAAAAACTAACAACAGGTCAAGTAGAATGGAGTATGCAGCTTTTCAGAGAAGAAGAATTGAAAGACTACTTTGAGCAATGTTTGCAGGTGCAGAAATCAGTATACAATACCGTAATTTACGATAGTGAAGTAGAAAGACGTTTTGCCGAAGAACTGGACAAAAGAGAAGATATAAAGCTATTTGTGAAGCTACCTGCTTTCTTCAAAGTAGAAACCCCAATTGGAACATACAACCCCGATTGGGCGATAATAAAACATTATGACGAAACAATCTATTTAGTTAGAGAAACAAAAAGCACCAAGAATTTCGAAAAGCTACGTAATTCAGAAGCAGACAAAATCAAGTGTGGTAGAAAGCATTTTGAAGCCATCGGAGCAAACTTTGATGTAGTAACAAGTTCGATAGAAGTATAATAAAAACCTCAGCAGGCAGCCACACACATTGCCAAGCTTGGGTTTGTGCCTAAAAGTTGTCTCTTTAGTCAAAATTGCCCAATCCTAAACAGTATGATAAAGAAAAAAGTATCGGTTATTTTTAACCCTATTTTAGTATTCATTGCTCTTTCCATCGGCTCTGCCGTTGCTCAAAACCTTTCCGATAAGCCTTTCCAACTCACTAATAACGACCGAGTGGTGTTTTTGGGAAATTCCCTGTTTGAAAATGAATTTCAATACGGTTATCTGGAATTAGCCCTCACCACGCGTTGGCCCGACCGTAACGTTACGTTTCGGAATTTGGGTTGGACCGCTGACAATGTGTGGGGAGAAGCGCGGAGCACCTTCACCAATCCGCCGACGCCTTATCAGCACCTGATGCAGCAAATCACCAAATCACAGCCAACCGTTGTTTTTATTGCCTACGGTGGGGTGGAAGCGCAGGAGGGTGAAGCGGGACTTCCCCGTTTTAAGGAAGGTTTGACCAAATTGTTGGATAAAATGGATTCGCTTGGCGCGAAATCCATTTTATTATCTCCCATTCCGGTCATGTACGAAGATGCTGAGGCAAATGTTACCCAACGAAATGCTAATATCGAATTATACGCTTCGGCCATTGCCAAAATGGCGTCGGACCGTGGAAAACAATACATTGATATTTACAAACCGATTCAGGAAATCAGTAAAAAAGCGGCTATTCTGGAAAATGGCGTACACCTGAACGAACTCGGTTATTATTACTTGGCTTCGGTGCTGGAAAAAAGCCTTGGACTGAGCACGCAACCGCAGCCGGTCACTATTACCATTTCTAAAAATGCGGCCGAAGCCTCTCCTTTGGCCAAAATTTTAGAATTAGGTACAGAGAATACAACTCTGAAATTTACCTTGGATGAAAAATACCTGCCGTTACCGCTGCCTGTGAAGGGCAATACCGGCACGGATCATTTACAACACATCAAAATTGCTGGTTTGAAAAAAGGATTTTATACACTCACGGTTGACAATCAGGAAGTAATCACTGCTTCGGCGCAAAAATGGGCTGAGGGAGTAGCCATTACCCAAGGACCCGATTTCAATCAGGTGGCCCAATTGCGAGAAATGATTCTCAAGAAAAACGAGCAGTTCTTTTTCCAATATCGACCCCTGAACCGCACCTATATTCTGGGTTTTCGCTCGTATGAGCAGGGCCGACACGCCAAGGGACTGGAGGAACAAAGTCTCATTATCAAATGGTTGGAAGGACAGATCGTCTTGCACAGCCTGCCAAAACAAAGAGTGTATCAACTTTCTCCCGTAAAGTAGTTACACTAAAACCTATAAGGTTTCTAAGATCATATAATTGATTAAACCTTATAGGTTTATTGCAAACCACTTTCTGTTAAGTATATGAACGTTTTAAAAGATAAAATGCAAAAATTTAGCGCGCCCGCCACTTCCTTGAAATTTCTCAGACGCTTCAGCCTTCTTTCGTTGATTTTGCTGATTACGTCTTCCATGCACCGAGATGACCGAAAAGATACTCCCGATCCGGATGTGCAAAAAGAGCTCAAATCATTTAAAGTAGCGGAGGGTTTTGAGGTGACGTTGTTTGCTGCTGAGCCACTCGTGGCCAAGCCCATTCAGATGAATTGGGATGCCGATGGTCGCTTGTGGGTAGTGAGCAGTACAGCCTATCCGCACCTGAAAACGGGCGAAGAAGCCAATGATAAGATTTTTGTGCTGGAAGATACCGACGGCGACGGAAAAGCCGATAAGTCCACCATTTTTGCCGAAGGCTTGATTACCCCCACGGGGATTTTGCCCGGCGATGGCGGTGTTTACGTAGCCAATTCTACGGAAATTTTACATTTTGCCGATACTGACGGCGATGGGAAGGCTGACAAAAGGCGCCGAATTTTAAACGGTTTCGGAACTGCCGACACACACCACCTCATTCATACGTTTCGTTGGGGACCCGAAGGACATCTGTATTTTAACCAATCCATTTACATCTACAGTCACGTTGAAACGCCTTTTGGAGTCAAGCGCCTCGAAGGGGGCGGGGTATGGCAACTCAATACCAAAAATCTCGACATGAATGTCTATGCCCGAGGGTTGGTCAATCCCTGGGGATTGCAATTTGACCGTTGGGGACAATCGTTCCTGACTGATGGTGCGGGTGGTGAAGGCATTAATTTTGCATTTCCGGGAGCTACGTTTGTGACGGCTCCGGGAGCGGCCCGAATCATTCGCGGACTGAATCCCGGACAACCCAAACACAGCGGATTGGATATTGTATCGGGTCGTCACTTGCCCGAATCGTGGCAGGGAAGTTTGATTACCAATGATTTCCGGGCTAACCGCATCAACCGTTTCAAACTCGAAGAACAGGGCAGCGGCTATGCCTCCAAGCAGGTAGAAGACCTTTTGTGGACCGACCACGTGGCCTTCCGCCCCGTAGATATTTCGGTGGGTCCGGACGGTGCCATTTATGTAGCCGATTGGTATAATCCCATTATTCAACACGGAGAAGTGGATTTCCACGATCCGCGCCGTGACCAGCAACATGGACGTATCTGGCGGATTGTGGCCAAAAATCGACCGTTGGTGAAGAAACCGCAATTGACAAAAGCCAGCGTCAATGAATTGTTGGAAACGCTGAAACTCCCCGAAGATTGGACCCGCGCACAGGCCAAACAGGTTTTGAAAGCCCACGGAGCCAAGGAAGTAATTCCCGCCCTGCAAAAATGGGTGCTGGATTTGGATAAAAACAACGCCGACTACGAGCATAGTTTGTTGGAAGCCCTTTGGGTGTATCAAACCCTTGAGGTAGTCAATGAGCCGCTTTTGTTGATGCTGTTGAATGCCAAAAGCCACCGTGCACGGGCAGCAGCGCTTCGGGCACTCGGATTTTGGCACTCAAAAATTGCGAGTGCTAATGCTCTGTTAACCAAAGCCGTCACTGATCCTCATCCGCAGGTTCGACTGGAAGCGGTCATTGGACTTCGGAGCGTAAAAACGGCCGAGGCAGCCCGTACGGCCTTATCGGCTTTGGATAATTCCATGGACGAGTTTTTGGATTTTGCGCTTTGGCAAACCGTTCGTGAGATGGAGCCGCTCTGGGCGGCTCGTTTGAAAACAACGCCTGATTTCTTTGGTAATTCTAAAAAGACGGTTTTTGCTCTAAAATCGGCAAGCAGTCCGGAAGCCGTTTCGCAACTGGCACAAATGTACCAGAAAGACCAAGTGCCCGATGAATATCAGAAAGATGTGTTGGCCTCGCTTGCCAAGTTCGGGAAAGCTGTAGATTTAATACTTTTGTTTGAAAAAGCGATTCAGGGAAAAGCCAACAAAAGTAAAAATGTAGCTGCTGAGTTGGCGGCCTTAGAAGAAGCGGCTCGACGGGGTGTAAAACCTGAGGGAGATTTGAACCGCATTACTGGTTTTATTGAAAATGAGGAGGAGGCTGTTGCAACAGGTTCCATACGCCTGATTGGTTTGTGGAAACTCAGTGAACTCAACGGAACCATAGTGAATTTGGCGGAAAAAGGAGATAAAAATACCCGAAAAGCTGCATTAGGGGCGTTGGCCGCCATGAATAATGACCAAGCTCGTAAATCACTGATGGACATGACCGGTGGCAAAAACCCCACGGATTTGAAAGTGGCGGCCGCTGCTCAGCTTGTATCTGTAGATGCTGCTGAAGCCTCCCGAATTGGAACGGGATTGTTGCGTACTTTGCCGCCACAAACCGATGTGACGGAGCTGTTTCAGGCGTTTTTTACCAATAAAGCAGGGACAAATGCCCTTGCTGACGCGCTGACAAAACAAAAAATACCGGAATCCGTTGCCGTTGTCGGTCGTCAAATTCTGCAACGCTCGGTGCCTTATAACCGACGGAACAGCGACGAAGTAAAAGTACTGATCAAGGCATTGGAAGCTTCCGGCGGCGTATTACCCGTTGAAAAAATGCCTCAGGAATTGAACGACAAAGACATCAGCAGTTTGGCAAAAACAGTAGCCGAAACCGCCGATGCTGCCAAAGGGGAATTGATCTTCCGAAGAAGCGGTCTGGCTTGTCTTACCTGTCACGCCATTGGCGGAGCGGGAGGGCGTATTGGCCCTGACCTGAGCAGTTTGGGGACAAGTTCACCCGCCGAAACCATTATCAAATCCATTTTGTACCCAAATGTTTCCATTAAAGAAGGATACGAACTGCAACGCATTGTTAAAAAAGACAAAAGTGAAATGCTGGGCTACATTGTCAGCAATGGAACCGCCGAAATGGTAATGCGCGACGTGACGGGGCTGGAAGTATCCGTTCCCAAAAGCCAAATTAACGTCGTTGAAAAAGTGCCGGGCTCGCTGATGCCTCCCGGTTTAACAGCCTCCCTGGACAAACAGGAGTTTGTCAATCTGGTCGGTTTTCTTTCCAAAATGGGTGAATCAGGCGATTTTCGCGTTCCTACCACTCGATTTGTACGGCGGTGGAATGCCATTTCTGCCAACAAAGACCTGACCAAACGAATGAGTACGGAAGGTTTGGGCTACGCAGTAAGAGATAATGCTAAAGTTACTTACGAACCTGCTTACAGTAAAGTGGCCGGTGACCTGCCGCTGAACGAATTGCCTGTGGTGGAAACAGGAGCGAACAAAAAGTACACGTTCGTGAAATTTGAAATTGAAGTGGTCAGCAAAGGAAACGTTAATTTAGCCTTGAACTCCACAGCTGGTATTACTGCCTGGGTCGGAGGAAAGCTGCTAAAATTGACCGAGCGCGGAATCGCGGCAGACCTTCCTCAGGGAGTTCATTCGATTACGCTCGCATTGGATCGCGGGGCATTCAACCAAGAAGCGTTGAAAGTGCAACTTATCGAAGCCGAAAGCGGTACGGGCGCAGCGCAGACGAGGTTGGTCATGGGACGATAAAAAGAAATGAGTGAATGAGTGATTCTTTGCTTATTATCATCTGTTTACATATTATAAATTTAAAACAAAAACCCCCGACAAGTGTCGGGGGTTTTTTAGTGAACCAAACAGCCATAAATTTTTCTAAACCGTAAAACCAAAACTTATACTATCGGCGGGAGCATCTGGATAAATGCCTTCGATTTGTACTTTCGAGCCCTTTTTACCTTCTATCGCCTTTTTAAAATCCTGAACGGAGTGAATAGGTTTCTCATTCAGTTTGGTAATGACAAAGCCTTCCTGAACTCCTACCCGGGCTAATTTGCCGGCATCCAACATCCCGATTTTTGCTCCTCCGTCAATTCCGTTTTCTTTTAACACTTTCAATTCTCGGGGGCTAAGATCGTTGAGTTGCAAGCCCAATTCATTGAGCATCATGTCGGCACCGTCTGTTTTTAAGATCTGGCTGCCGCCTTCCCGATTGCGAAGTTTAACGCCTACTTCTTTGGTACTGCCGTTGCGACTGACCAAGATGGTTACCGTTTCGCCGGGTTTTTTACGACCAATTTGCTCCTGCAACTGAGGTACGGTACTGATGTCATTGCCATCCATTTTCAAAATCACATCCCCTGCTTTGATGCCGGCTTCTTTGGCAGAGCTATTGGGGGAGAATGATTTTACATACACGCCGGAGGTTTCTTTCAAACCGTATTCGTCAGCATTTTTGCTGTTGAGTTCTTCGAGCATAATGCCCAAATAAGCCCGTTGTACGTTTCCGTATTCAATCAAATCGCCCGCTACTTTCTTTACCAGGTTGGAAGGTACGGCAAACGCATACCCCGCAAAACTGCCCGTTGGACTGGCGATAGCGGTGTTTATACCAATCAGTTCACCTTTCAGATTTACCAATGCGCCACCGCTATTGCCTGGATTCACCACGGCATCCGTCTGGATGAAGGATTCCAGAGGAGAATCTCCCTTGGGCTGTTGCGCGCTTCCGAAACTTTCTCTTTCTGCTTGTTTTTGGGCAATAATACCCAATCCGCGTCCTTTGGCACTGACAATCCCCGTAGTAACGGTAGATTCAAGGTTAAACGGATTGCCTACGGCGACTACCCATTCGCCTACTTTGGCCGCGTCGGAGTTGCCGAAACTAAGCGCCTGTAAGTTTTTGGCAGGAATCTGAATGACCGCAATGTCGGTCGACGGGTCGGTGCCGATTACTTTCGCTTTGTAGCTTCGTTTATTACTCAACACTACTTCCAATTCGTCAGCTCCTTCCACTACGTGGTTGTTGGTCACGATATAACCATCGGCGCTGATAATAACTCCCGAACCCGAAGCTTCCTGTTTTTGAGGTCCTTCCTGAGGCTGCATCCCTCTCTCTCCAAAAAAATCTCGGAACATATCGGGAATCTGCATTTGTTGACGACTTTCCCCGGCTCGTTGTCTCATGGTAGACTTAATGTGTACTACCGCTGGCATGGATACGTCGGCTGCGTAGGTAAAATCGCCCGGCATCCCTGATGCATTACCTGCTGAAGTAAGTTTGGCATACGAAGCAGGTTTAGCATCTTTGAAAATGACCGATTCCTGAGATTGAGATTTGTTCAATAATTCTACTGAGCCGGCAGCGATGGTACCGGAAATAACTCCGATAAGTGCCAATTGTTTCCAATTCTGTGACATGGTGTTTAGTTGTTTTTGGTCTGTTAATTTGTTTTCTAAAACGGTTGTTAGTGTGTCTGGACAAGGTGTTAACCTGTTCCAACTAAGGTGCTTTTCCTTTTCGTAATTGGTTTAACGTTCAATTATGATACAATAGTATCGCCCAATTTTGTAGAGATTCCGGAGAAAAAGCCCGTTTTTGAAATGAAATGTTAATAGATGTTAAAAACGATTTTTAGCGTATGCCAACCGTCATTAAACGTGTAGGTATAGCCGAATAGATTGGTTTCACAGATTTGTTTGACCAATGCCAAGCCCAGTCCGGCAGAATCGTTTCGGATGCTGTCTTTGCTGAAGCGTTCCCATAATTGCTCAATGGGTAGGGTAGGAGGAGCGCCTGTATTTCGTACGGTGAAAGCCTGAGAGGTCAATTCAACCTCAATTTTTCCTGTTTTGGAATTGTGTTTGATGGCGTTATTAAGAAGATTATTCAACAAAACGTCAGCTAAAAAAGGATTGATGGGGATGTGTACGTGAGGAGTGATGTGGGTAGTTAGTTTAATTCCTTTGTGTTGGATAAGCGCTTCCCAGAGGTTTAATTTATCCTCCACCAATTCGCTGAAATCAATACTTTCGTGGGCTTCATACTGTCGATTTTCAATTTTGGTCAATAACAAAAGCGCTTGATTCATTTTTGAAATTCGTCGCACCACGTCCAACAAACTGTCAATCTGCTCCACCTGCGTTTGAGTAAGGTTAGCGGCCTGAAGCAATTGTTCAAGATTGGCGCCTATGACCGCCAAGGGAGTTTGTAATTCGTGCGAAGCGTTTTCGGTAAACGTTTTTAAACTAATGTAATCTTGTCTTACTTTTTGGGTAAGCTGTTCGAGCGTTGTTTGCAGGGTTTTGAATTCAACAATTTCGGTTGGCGCAAAATGCAGCGCTTCGTCTTCGCTTATTTTAAAAGTTTTGAGTTTGGCAAGTGTTTGGTAAAAAGGTTGCCACAAGTTTCGGGAAAGGCTGTAATTGACCCAAAACAGGATGCCAACTAACAACAAAATCAAGACGCTAAAGGCCAGCAAGAGTGCTTTGGTAAGATCGTGTACTTTATACAGTGCTTTCCGGATATTTACTTGATAATAACCCAATTGGGTGTCGATACCGAATGACAGTTGACGATACATTAAGGATTCGTTTTCGGCTCGGTTCGTTAACGTAGTGTCAAACAGTTGGATGGGAACGACTGTTTGCATCGGAATGGCCCACAAACTATCCGAAATGGAAAACCAACGTTCGGGCAACACGCCCGTCTGCTCTACAAAGTTTATTACCTGCTGATGTTCATGGGCAAGTTGCTCGGTAGCCTCTTCATCCATTATTTTTTGTAAAAACACGTACCCTCCAATCCCACTCACGATCAGAGCAATCAGACAGGCAGCGAAAAATAGCCGGGTAGCTTTACTGAGGAGTGTCATTTTGTGAATTTATAACCTACGCCATAAACCGTCTGAATATAATCCGGACACCCATTTTCAGTGAGTTTTTTTCGGACGTTTTTCACTTGCGAATACAAAAAATCGAAACTGTCGGTTTGGTCAATCTGGTCGCCGTACAGGTGTTCAGAAATAGCGGTTTTGGTCAACACTCGATTGGGATTGGCAATCAGGTACATCAATAAATCATACTCTTTGCGGGTCATTACGATTGAATGTTCTCCCACCCAAACTTCTTTTGAGTCGGGCAAAATTTTCAGCTCCCCGAAATGAATCTCCCGATTGCCGCCAAATTGTCGTCTTCGCAGTACGGATTTCAAGCGGGCGTTGAGTTCAGAAAGGTGAAACGGTTTTGCTAGATAATCGTCCGCGCCCAAATCCAACCCTTTGACTTTATCATCCAAGGCGTTTTTGGCCGAAATAATGATGATTCCTGTTTCAGACCCTTGGGTTTTGAGTTGTTCCACCAGTTGCAAACCTGAGCCTTTCGGCAGCATAATATCTACCAATACGCAGTCATAATTGTACAGACTGATTTTTTCCTGAGCGCTTGGAAAATCGCTCACCCATTCGCAGACATGACTCTCCGACTTCAAAAAGGTAAGAATAGCCGCCGCGAGAGATACTTCATCTTCAATCAGTAAGATTTTCATACAGTAAATCGACACGTCAATTCTGGAATAAATCCGGAAAGGAGGATACTGTTTTTTATATGTTTTTCAGCCGGCCAAAGCCAGTTCTTTTGAGGCACTCGTCCACAAAGCCACATGCTTGCTGTAAGGGTCTGAAATAATTTCAAAAGGAAGATGTACCAAACAGACCAATGCCGGCAACGTGCATACTTCCTAAAATGAGGGGAACCTTTTTTGCTTTTTTTTAAAACAGGGTGGCAAACCCGGCCACAATGAGCCCCAATCCGAATTTGTCAATCGTCATTTACTGCTATTTGCCTTTTTGATGTTATCAGGCGATACCCACGCATCCCATTCACTGCCGTAATCATCGTAGTGAACAAAGTGCAAACTCGAAAATTTCTTTACCACTTTGGCCGGGTACCACTTTTTGTCGTCTTCGTAATACACGTTGACCGAGGCACCGATTGGAAAATTTTTGGGACTTGAATACGACTTTAATCGTGAAGCTGCCACCCAATCGGTTTCGTTGTTGGTATAGCTATAAAAGCGAACATTGTAGTTGTTATCCTTACCGGAATCTATGATAAATCCTAAGTAATCCTGTCCGTCGTAGTTGACCGATACCCGTTCGCCGATGCGTTTGTTTTTCTTAGGAGAAACGCGAGTCGTAATGGCCCATGCGTTCATGCTTTTGGGAATATAATAAGCTGCTTTTTGCCCTTCGACAATGGCCATTTCTTCGTCAATGTAGTTGGACAATTCACCCAGCGTAATTTGTTGGTTATTGTCGGTATCTACAAAATTTTCACCTTGCAGCGCATACAGCAGAGCGTTGGAAAAAGTCCAGTTTCCCGTAGAAACGTCCGTTGGAACCACTGAATTGAGAGCCATGAAATTTTTAGTTGGATATTTCCGAACTTCATCGGCCAATCCTCCCGAATTACAACAATCGGCCGTAAAAAAGGCCGTATTTCCTGCAAAGTGCTGATTGACCGTTTTTACAATTTCTTCTACGGACCAATCTGCCCCTTTGTAGTTGGCAAAACACACCTTGTCTTTTCCATTTTTATAGCCATGTCCGCAGTAATAAAAAAACAGCATATCCCCTTTTTGCGCCTGTTGTAAAAACGGAATAAAGGCATCTTTCACCGCCGCCGTACTTGCCTGCTTGTCTTTCAGGTACATGATCTGATGGTCAGGCAGGCCACTTTTTTGGAAAAACTGATGGATTTTGGCATCGACGCGTGCTTTTTTTTCAAACGAAGCAAATTCATTGGCGTCGGCCCATTCAAGCACTCCAACCATAAATACCCATGTGCGATTCAACCCTGTTTTGGGCTGGGCAAGGGCTGAAAAACTAAACAAACAAAATAAGAGGAATTGGAAAAAATACTTCATGAAGAAGGGTTTATTAGAGATTGATTACTGACCAAAAATTGCCCTTTGTATCATAACGATATAACTTTTTGCACAAAAATAATACAAAAAGTTATACTATGTGCATAAACACTTAGAAAGCAGCCAAATAAGTTTGGTTTTTACTCTTTAACAACAACTTTAGAAACAATCTGTTGTTAAAGAGTAAAAATTACTGAACCTCATACGCACCGCAATCCACATTGGCTCCCTTGGGACGGGCAACATTCTTAATATCTTTTGGAGCAAATAACGTCTGCGTACCAGCATCTATCGCAAGGCTGCCGGGTTTTACTGAAAAATTGGCTGAAGTTGGGTCAGTAGTCCGATTGACAAATTGCGGGTCCAATACTTTGTCATTGGGCCCTTTGACCGCCACTTTACCCACAAAATAGATGTTGTAATCGTAGGTTACATTCGTATTCTTGTTGTTGGAATTACGATTACCGTCGGGTTTGGAGTAAATTATGTTGTTTAGGATTTTCACATCATTGCAGGTATTGGCAAATAAATCGGCATAAGTCACCATGATTTGGGCATTATGATAGACTGTGTTGTTGATGATGTCAATATGTGCCGCATCAAACGCGTGAATCCCCGAACCCCCATTGTTAAAACTTACGTTGTTTTCTACCAAGGTACGGCCTTTGTTGGGTTTAGCCGTCACAGTTGAGTTATAAGGTCGCAGGTTTACGTCGATGATAATGCCGTTGCCGTCGCTTAATTTTTGTTGGCTAATCCACGGAATGGTAGTTTTATTGTTGTAGCAGACGTTGTTTCGAACGATGTTTTTATAGCCTGTGTTGGCGTCACTGTCAAAGGGTGTCAAAATACTGATGCCGCTGCCACAGTACATCATGTACCACGCGTTATTGTAAATCGTATTTCCTTCAAATGTGTTGTAATCCGCTTGAATCGAACTCAATCCGCCCGGAAAGTCGTGAATTTTACAATTTCGGATGACGATATGGTGCGGAAATTTAGATTCAGCCGCAGGTCCGCTGATTCCGTTCATATTGTAGGTGGTGTACAGGTTGTTATTGTTTCCTCTGGCCACTTTGTCATTGTAAGAAGCTAAGGCATCCGCGTAGGTCAAATTTTGATTATTGCCTTGAAATTCAATCCCTTCCACTACGATGTAGGAGCCATTGATGGAAACCGCGTTCCAAAAACTTCCCGAGAACGAAAATTTAGGCGTATGGTCTTTGTAGGCTTTATACGTGATGTACTTACCTGCCGTGCCTGATTTGTCCAGTTTGATGGTGGTAGCCAGCACATAACTGCCGTACCTGCCAATTTGTACGTGCCTGTTTTACTGACTATGATGGTTCCCCCTTGGTCAACGGCTTTTTGAAGGGCTATTGTGTTCTCGATGCCATTGGCATCGGGGCTAAATCCAAAGGTGGAGGCATTGGTAAATCCTGTTGTTTGGGCAAACCCATTCAGGACACCTAAAATCTGCAACAACCCTACAATAACGCTTGTTCTATTTCGCATTTTTACAAAAGTTAGACCTCACCCCAAGCTACTTCCTTGGGCAAACGATTAGTCAATGCCGCTTTGGCTGCCACTTTCCCCGCTGCTTCGCCCATGGGTACGGCATTCCCCGTCACTCGGTAGCTGGCATGGGCGTAAAAATCGCCACTTATACACCGCCCGGCCATCATCAGATTATTGACATCTTTGGCAATCAATGAGCGCAACGGAATCTGATAGGGTTTCATTTTTACCCCACCGCTGCCGTAGCCGCCACCTTCACCTTTTACCAGCGCATGAATGTCTACCACGAACTTCACCGTACAAACTCCGTCCTCAAACGTAGCTCCCCGTATCAAATCTTCTTTGGTCAACGTATAGAGTCCGTGAATGCGACGACCCTCACGAATACCGATTTGGGCAGCAGTGGTCACAATGCGGACGTTTGACCACATTCCACCCAGTTTTCTTAAACCGTCAATGATCTTATTGACTTCATTTCGGGCTTCCACCGTCGCCTGTGAAATAGCCCCTGCATTGGCAGCCGACACGCCGTACTGGTGATTGACCATCAGAGCCACCATGTCGGGGCGAATGGAGAAAAATGACGGCATTGTGTAACTGGCATCAATACCCGCTTTCAAAATTTCAGCGTGCAGTTTTTTCTTGCCCGGTTCAGAAGGTGACCCTTCTTTGCCGTAGCCCTTGATGTAGCCGGCTTTGACCAGATCATCTTCATTCAACCCGCTCAAAATCACCATCAATGACATGGGTTGAACTCTGCCCGTTTGGGGTTCGCCCATCTCAAAGCCGCAACCTGCCCGGGCAGCCAACTCACCGTTGCCCGTAGTATCAATAAACACCTTCGCTTTCCAGGCTTCTCTACCCGAAAAACTCTCGGTAGCGATGTAGTCAATGTTACTGTTTTTATCTTTATAGGCGGCCGTGACTCGGGTGTGTAAACGAACCTCTACGCCCGCTTCTCTGCATAGCTGTTCGAGTGTCCATTTCATGCGTTCGGCGTCGTATTTTTTGGCGGTATATTGGGCGTCGGTAGCGTCAAGGCGGTCAATGATTTCTTTCATAATGCCCGGTTTACCTTCGTGGTCAATGATGTTGCTCAACAAACTTGCCGTCCACACCCCACCCAAACAGCCATGTACTTCAATCAATGTGGTTTTTGCTCCGTTTCGGGCCGCACTCAATGCTGCTCCAATCCCCGCAGGGCCACCACCGCAGACAATGACATCGGTTTCTCGGACAATGGGCAATTCACGCTTGGGTTCCTGTACTGTTTCGTCTTTTTTTAAGTTGCCCGTTTCCAACGTTGACAGGGGGGCCAAGGCCGATAAAGCCCCCGTTTTTAGGAAATCTCTTCTTTTTAGCATGATTTTTCGTTATTTTAGTTGAAACAGTGCCGTCAAAAACGCCCCACGATTCCAACGTTTACTTTTGTGTAATGCCATTGCTTTGGCTTGTTGTGAAGCAGGTAATTGCTGAATCCAAGTATTTGCCAATGACTCTTCAAGCGGTTTTTCGGGGTGTATATTGTGGTACTCCATGGCATCCATGTATTGCAGTTTATGGATGGTGCGGGGCTTGATTTGAACTTGTTCCAACGGATACAAATCATGAAAAAAGCCTATGTTGCCGAAATACTGTACTGCTTCAAAATAGGGTGAATCAGCATCCACATCGCTCACGTAAATGATTTTGGCTTTGTTTTTCAATAAAAGTGATTGTAATTCCGGTACTTTCACTTTGGTAACACTCACCCCATTTTTGATACTCAAATGCGCTGCCAGCCCTGCTGCTTGCCCCAGTGCCGACCAAGTAGGTTCTAACCGAATGCCGCAAAATCCGACATGACTTGATGAAATAGCCACAGATACGAGTAAATTGTCGAATTTCCCGGGCAACATTACCCCGTAGGGAATTTGAAAAGGTTGCGGAATAAAGTTAAAGTCACCTTCGGTCATGTCGGCATATACTGGTCCCGGTGCAGAAACCCCGTGGCAGTTGAGGGCGTAATCACAAATTGCTACCGCATTTGGGTTTAATACCGACCGGATAGAATGGGGGGCTTGATAAGTATCATGTTCTGTAAAAACTACGTCACCCATGATCCGGCGAGCTTCCCGAATGTAAAGCCGATACGGAAAATTGTCATTGTCCGTAAATTCGTCTTTAGCCAATCCCCACACCTTAGCATCCTCACGAATTTCAGAAGGAATACTTTCGTCATTTTGCAGAAAGTAAATCATGCCCAAAATATGATCACGATGTTCCCGAATAATCTTTACCCGTACTTCGGGACTGACATCGGGGTAATCATAATTTTTACCCAATGACGACATGCGCACGGGAGCATTTTTGATGTCGTTGATGTCGGCTTTACGGTTGGCGATGGGTTGCACCCGTAAAATTCCTTCGGCACTTTGCGTAAAAATTTGCTTTACCTTACCCCTTTTGAAGACAGCGGCAATCGGCAGGTATTTTTCTCGGTGATAGTTTGGGGGCATTTCCACCTTGCGGCTATTTTCTATGGAATCAGTCATGATAATGCGGAAATTGTAGGCCTGCACTTTTTTATCGCCTTCACCCGTACCGCCGGTCAGAATTTGCCCGCCTTTGGAGAAAATATGTCCCGCATACCGCTCACAAAATTCGTTTCTGGCTTCTCGTCCAATTCGATACTCCGCTCCTGCCGCCACCGCCAAATCGCCTTCGTAAGTAGCGTCAATAAATACTTTTCCCGAAATCGTAACCGCTTTATTATCAAGTAAATTAACAAAGGAAGCCGATTGGATTTTTGATTCTCCCTGTTTGTTTTTATTTACCGAAGCATTTGAAATTCTGTGTTGGGTATATACTTTTATGAAGGGCAATTCGGCCAACATTTGACCGAAAATCAGCTCGGTTACGTGCGGCTCGGCATTCACGCCGAAGTAGCAGTCTTTTGCCTGCTTTGAGTTCTTGCCATACTTGTTTTCATAATAGGCCAATGCCCTGAATCGGTATTCGTTGAAGGTGCCGCTTAAAGCCTCCTGTGAAATAAAATCGGTAAATGACAGCCCGCCCGTCATCAGTCCGCCAATGTGTTTGTACTCTTCCACCAATGCCACGCTGTGCCCCTGACGGGCAGCATTGATGGCGGCAAAAATGCCGGAAGGGGTGGCACCATAGATGACAACATCGGTTTGGGGTTGAGCAAAGACCTCAGTAACTATAAACAAAAAAACAAGCAATAATTTTTTCATACTTCGGTGCTTATGGTTGGTAGGCATGGGCAATAATTATGTTCATTACTGTCCATGCCTATTCTTTACAATTTAGCCCAGAACAACCGGGCATTGTCCTGATAGACGGTGTTTATATCAGATGCTTGCGGTGCATTTGAATTGCGTGAAATCTCATTAACCGGATATGGGAAACGCTTGGCTGTACCGTCAGGGTCCATGAGTGTAATCAACCCTGTTCGACGAACATCATTGTATGCTTCTTGGGTTTGAAAGACCGTTAGGTAAATGTATTTCTGCGTAATAATGTCCTTCAAAGTCAACTTATCAGCTCCCATTAATACTTTTGGCCGAGCCACATAAGCATTAATTTGAGTAGCAGTAAGGGCAACAGCCGAGTTGAAAATGGAGGCCTGTGTCAAAGCCGCTCGTACTGCTGCCTCGTAAGCAGTATACGCCTTGGTACGGTCGCCCAATCGCAACTGTGCTTCAGCCTCAATAAATTTCAGCTCCGTATAGGTTAGCATGGGCAGAGGAGAAGTCCTTCTTTGGTAGAATAAAGGCTTGGAATAAGTTGTGCCATTGAGCGTGACATCGGTAGTAGCTCGGCTGGTGGGTGTTGTAACGACTTTACCGCCAATTCGAGTAAACCAAATAGTTGCGCGTGGGTCTGCCAGAATATCTTCGTTGGGTTCTAAATAGGATTTGAGAGCCGTAATTATACCTTCGGCAATTGCTATGGTGCCTTGTGTGATTCCTACCTGAGCGATTTGATTGCCATTTTGTGGTGTATCCTGAAAATCAGTAAATGTAAAATTCTCATTTGACCCAAAGGAGTTGGTAAGGGCGGCCAATGCCTGCTGTGCCGTTTCCTGGCCGTTTGTATTACTCAGGCGATTGTACAAACGTGCTTTTAAGGCGTAAGCCGTTTTTTTCCAAAGAGTCATGTTCCCTTTAAAAATCATATCATCGTTTGCTGGGCGAGAAGCTGCTGTAGTGGCTTGGTCGCATTTTTGGATACCTGTGTCCAGAAGTTTCTGCATTTCAATGTACAGTTCCTGGGCTTTGTCAAATTTTGGCTGAATAACATCCTCCTTCCCTACTTCTGTGTAGGGTATATCGCCGTAAACATCTACCAACAGAGATAAGGTGTATGCGGACATTATATCGGCAATGGCTCCGTACCCAACTCGTTGTTGCTGTTCGGCTTTGGTACGAATATTTTTAAAATAGCGCAGAGCCTGAAACCCACCTGACCAGTTATCCCCTCCACCTACCGCAAGGTTGGCGGCATCTCCTACCTGAAATCTGGTTGCCGTATTGATACCTGTGAAGTTAGTCGTTTCAACCGCATGGCCACTCAAAATTACAAGACTTCCTATTACCCGTTGAACCACCAATGTTTGGGCTGCCGGTAAATACGTGTTTAGCGGAGCATCGGCAATGATGTTGGGGTTCGTGTCAATTTTATTTAGCGTTTCATCCGAACAGGCCATCGCGAATAGCGCAATGAACGCACTTATATATAGTGACTTTTTCATTTCAGTTAATTTTCAGTTAAACACCAATTTTTAAAATTTCAAGCGAATACCACCTCCTAAGCTCCGTGTTTGAGGTACTTGATACCACTCAATTCCGACCGAATTTCCGGTGCCTGCACCTGATAATGTATTGGTCATATTGAGTTCGGGGTCAACAAACGTATTGGCTTTAAGAAACAGATTCCTGCCGGTAAGAAAAACACTTGCTCCTGACATACCTACTTTTTCAATCCATTTTAGGGGTAGGTCGTAGTTAAGGCTTAATTCACGAAAACGTACAAAGGAAGCATTATCGAGATTGGCAGCAGTAACAGCATTAACTGCGGCCCAATATGGATTTGTCTTATAGATGGCAACGTCGTTATCTCCTTCAACCACCAATGCTCCATTAGCAAATTTTCCTTTTTTACCGGGCATTACCTGTTGAATGTCTCGGTCGAGTGTTTGAGCAGATAAGCCTCGGGTACGAGATTCGGCCTGAAGTTGAGAGAAGAACAAACCACCTTTTCGCCAATCAATCTGAAAATTTAATGAAAGCGATTTATATCGGATTGAATTGATAAAGTTGAATTCAAAATCAGGGTTTGGGGTACCCAAAATTTGAGACACCGGGTTAACCAAAGGAAATCCGTTTGTGGAATTATATACGATTTGCCCTGATGCAGGGTCTTTTTGATAAACTGTTCCAAAAAACGAAGGATAAGTTTGCCCTTTTTCCGCTACCAAGCGAACTGCCCCACTCGCGTTTGAGAGTTCAATGCGAGATAGACCGCTTGGTAACTCTTCAATGGTTGTTCTATACTTTGAGAAATTGACGTTGAAATCCCAATTGAAGTTGGCATTTTTCAGCGGGGTGAGTCGAAGCATGATCTCATGTCCCCTCGACAACATTTTTCCTGCATTGTTAACCTGACTGCCAAAACCCGTGGAAGGTGGCAAGGGAATGCCGAAAATTTGCCCATCGGAAAGACTTCTGAAATAGGTATAGTCCAAACTGATGCGATTTTTCAGAAAACGGAGTTCGGTACCTAATTCTACACTACGGGTGTTTTCAGGACGAAGTGTTGAACTGATACTGGTACCACTCGGCAAGAAACCGGCAATACCATTGTAAGGAAACTGAAATCCCGTACTTGCTGCGGAGTAGCCTACTCCATTCACAAATAACTGCCCTAATTGGCCTACTTCGGCATAATTGGCTCGTAGCTTAGCAAAAGTAAAAAGATTTTGCAGTGAAGGGGCCGCCTCCGTAAGTACAAAACTTAATCCCGCCGAAGGATATAAAAAGGAACGATTGCCTGAAGGTAAATTGGAGGCATAATCTTGGCGAGCGGACAAGTTAAGGTACAGCATTTCTTTGTATCCCAAATTAACGTTCCCATAAAAACCGACAACCCGCTGCGCATTATTATTATTATTTGATACAATCGTTGTACCGTTTGCGATACTTGGCCAATTGCCCGTTACTAAGTTTGAACTGCCGGTGAAGCTACTGCTGCGCCTGATATCAAATAACTCATTCCCCACAATGGCATTAAGGACTAAATTAGGTAGTATATTTTTATCATAACTCAAAAAGAAGTTGGAGTTGAGTTGAGTTTCAGTAAAATTATTCAAGGCAAATAGTCCTCCGCTTGGAATAGCGGTACGACCCGTAGAACCTGTTCCTAACTCATCGTAACGTTCAGTTTTTGTACTGAAATTATCAAGGCCTACTCGGTAGGTAGCTTTCAGCCCCTGTGCCAATTGATATTCCATAAACAGGTTTCCAAAAGTGCGGTTGGTCTTACTATTTTGGAAATTGTTTTCCAACACCCAATAAGGATTATTTTGCGTGGCTCTAAAAAGTATTTGTTGGTAGGGGTTAGTTGGCGAAGCAAATGGTTTTCCTTTCAGGTGATAAGAAGGGGGTGCTTCGTACAAAGCACGAATAAAATTGTCGTTGCCGGCTAAATCGGGAAAATCATCTACGTTGATATTGGCATAATTCATTGACAGTCCGATTTTGAACTTTTTATAAGGGGTCATCAAGCCATTGAACTTGATATTCGTTCTCTGCAAGCCCGTTTTGGCTATCACTCCCGTTTGGTCAGTGCGACCAACACCAATTGAATAATTTCCAAAATTGCCACCCTGGGCAATCTCTAAGTTATTGTTGAAAGTCAATCCACTACCAAAAAACTCCTTGACATTGTTATAAGAAGCGGCCTGTTCCTGCGCTCCAAGCGTGTTAGTGTACGAACCGAGCGTACTGATTTTGGGGCCGTAAGAAAACAACCCGTTTTGGTCAAAAATACTATTGTTCCCCTGAGCATATTCGTATTGAAGTTTGGGCAAATAACTCACTTTGTCTTGTGAGTACTGTGATTCAAACGTTACGGTAGGCTTACGATTGGCATTTTTGCCGCTTTTAGTAGTAATCACAATTACCCCATTTGAAGCTCGCACGCCGTATAGTGCCGCCGCCGCCGGGCCTTTCAGAATATCCATAGATTCCACATCCGAAGGGTTAAAGTCAATGGAACGACTCCCTGCTGCCACTGGCAAACCGTCAATGACGTACAAAGGCTCGTTTGAACCCGTAATGGAACGTGAACCACGGATATTCACTTGGGCGGGGCGGCCCGGCATCCCGCTGCTCAATCGTACCTGTACCCCTGCTGCTTTGCCTTGCAATGAATTCTGAATATTGGCATTTCCTACGGCCGAAAGTTGTTCTCCCGCTACCTTTTGGGAAGCATAACCCAGGGCTTTTTGATCCCGTTTAATACCGAAAGCCGTTACAACTACTTCATCCAGCGTTTTCGTATCTATTTTAAGGCTGATACTAATTTGGCTTTGGTTTCCTACCGCCACCTCCTGCAACAAATATCCCACAAAAGAAAACACTAAAACAGCATCACCATTGGCTACGTCTATTTTGTATTTACCACCGGCATCAGTTGTTGTACCGCGTTGGGTTCCTTTGACCAATATGCTTACACCGGGCAGGCCGGAGCCGCTTTCGTCAGTGACAGTTCCTGTGATGGTTTGGTCGAATGATTGTAAGGAGGCCTTCGGTAGCTCAAGTTGTCCGGTTTGAATTTTTTCCGTTGTCTCCCTTTTAAGAATGATCTGTCTTCCGACAATTTCGTAGGACAATTTTTGGGGAGTCAACAGTTTTTCCAGAACCGCCGAAAGTTTCTCGTTGGAAGCAGTCACCGTAATTTTGCGGGATGCCCGAATGAGATTGGGGCTGTACGAAAACTTTACTTCAGCAATTTTTTCAATCTCGGAAAGTACTGAATTAATGTTCTGATTGGTAACCTGTATCGAAATACGACGCTCCAGCAACTCTTGCGCCGCTGCGTCATCAGCAAACGAAAGATTAGCAAAAATCAGGGCGATGCACAGATGTATAAAGGACCATTGCATGATTTTTACCGCCCAATGCCGGGCAGCGTTACTTTTTTTCATAAATTTGAATGTTTTTGTTAGACGAAAATTTGACAAAACACCCCCGCATCTGTATACTACAGATGTCGTTCGCGCGATGGGGTTTATGAAGTCGGTGATGGTGGTGCATTGCCGACTTCTCTTTTTTTAATGGATAATCAGGTACGGGTTTATTTCATTCTGCTTTGCGTTTGGTGAATAATAGGTTAATTCGCACAGCCTTTGCCGGAAATGATGACTTGGGCATCCAAAACTTGATAGTTGGCTTCAATACTTTTACAGATAATATCAAGCTTTTCATAGAGGGACTCATCGGTTAAATCGGCTGTAAACTGGCACTTGGAAAAAACTTCCTCATCAAATACGATGTCTATTCCGTAGGCCTTTTCAATCATATTGAATACATCAGAAGCCCGGGCTGCTTCAAACACAAATGAGTACCGCATTGGGGTAGGGGTAGTGACACTCAGTAAGGTTGGATTTTCTACCAATGACTTCACCAACCGAATTTCCTGCCGTGATAAGACAGCCTGTTGATTAGGCAATAGTACAATACCCTCCACTTCCCGGGTACTGATGGACTGTTGTCCACTGATTTTTTTCGCTACAGTCACGGCCACTCGCCCCGTACGAACTTTTACAATTACATTTTTGTCATCAGGAAATGCCCTGACGTTGAAACTTGTTCCCAGTACTTTGGTAACCAATTCATTGGCATATACAAAAAACGGTTTAGTGGGATTTTTAGCTACTTCAAAAAACGCTTCTCCGCTCAAATACACCTCTCGTTTGCTGCCTTCGTTGAAGGTTTTGGAATAACTTATCCTGCTTTTGGGGTTCAGAAAAATTGAACTTCCGTCGGCGAGGGTGACAAGAATGGGTTTGGCCGTATCGTTCACTTTTTCAACTAAGGGTGATTCAGACTGCTTACGATTCACTTCATAAGTTACCTCAACAGTAGAAGTTTGCTTATCAATAAGCCACCAACTCATTGCCAAGACAAAACACGCGGCCGCCGCCCAACGAACCCACACGGGCAAGCGACGGATTGTCACCTCCTGCTTCTCCCCGATTTGCTGCTGTATCTGTTGAAACACCCTGTCTTCATTTGCTTTTGTAGAGAAACCGCTCTCCACCTGCGCTTCAAGGGTCAACAATACATTGCGGGCAACGATGATATCCTGTTTTTTTTCGGGATGTTGCAACATAAAATCTTCCCAAAAAGCCGCTGATTCGGTCGTTGGTTGTTGAACCCATCGCCGAAATTCGGTATCTTCAATAAAATCGCCGGTGGTGAATTGCGAATATTTCATAGTGACTATTTTGGAAATAATTGTACTATTCCCCTTCCATATAGAAAGAGACAATCGGGAAGTGTTTCAACCTCCCAAATCGAAAAAAAATTTACAAAAATTAGAAAAATAATTGCAAGGCAATGATAATCAAAGAAATAGCCAGTTTGCGTAGTATTTGAAGTGCCTTCTGAACAAGGTTCCGGGCGGTTTGTTCTTTGATATGCAGGAGGTCGGCAATTTCCGAATACTCAAAATTATGATAATATCGGAGTAAAAGTGCTTCATTTTGACGAGGGGGGAGTTGGCTAAGCCAGACATTCAGTTTTTCAGACTGGATCAACGTATCTTCTGCATGGGTAAACAGCGACTCGGGCGACTCTTCCGTCGGCAAAACGGCTTCCTGCACGTTCTCCCACTCTTCCCCATGCAACGAATCGGGTTTGAGCGAGCGGTGAATTTTTCGACGAAGCGACCGAATCAGATAAAATCTGACCGATTGTGCCTGACTCAACGAACGGCGACTGCGCCATATATCCACAAACAAATCCTGAATGGCATCGTTTACCGCATCTTCGTCTTGGTGAATGCGTTTTCCATAACTGAAGAGTACTTGGAAATACCGACGATACAACGCCTCAAAGGCAGTTTCACTGCCTTCCCGTACCGCCTGCCAAAGGGTTTCGTCGGTCATTGTTACGTTTATCACGGAGTCCTCAATGTTGAATTAAATTCAACAAAAGTAGGAAAAAATTAAACTTTGTAAAGACAGCCGCGGAATTTCAAGCGATTATTGCATTCAAAACAAGCACGCCCAACAACCCGGAAACGGAAACAAGGGTTTCCATGACTGACCAGGTTTTTAACGTATCCACCATCGAAAGTTGAAAATATTCCCGAAAAAGCCAGAAGCCAGCGTCGTTTACGTGCGAAAACATCATGCTGCCCGCCCCAATGCTCAACACCATCAGGTGTGGTTCGGTATGCGTAGCCATCAATAAAGGGGCCATAAATCCCGCCGTTGTAATGCCCGAAACGGTGGAAGAACCCACCGCTACCCGAATAATGGCCGCCATGCCCCAACCCAAAATCAACGGATGGAGGGTAGAATGTTGCATCATATCGGCAATGGATTGACTCACGCCGCCGTCGGTCAACACTTGTTTTAAGGCCCCCGCTCCACCAAAAATCAGGAAAAGCATCGCCACGTCTTTGATGGAGTCGCCCAAAAGGGCCGTGATCTCCGCCATTTTTCGGTTTTGTCGGATGCCCAATAGATACATGGCCACCAACACCGAAATAAACATGCTGACTACGGGGTCACCAATGAAAGTGAGGCTTTCAAAAAGAAAAGAATTTTTGGGCAGAAAGGAGGAAAAAACCGTCGTTGTACTGATCAGCACAATGGGCAATAACACCGAAAAAAGGCTGCTGAACAGCGAAGGCATTTGCGCTTCGGGCAGGTCAGGTGCCACAAACGCCCGATTGGGAAGGGTGGTGTATTTTTTCAGCGTTGCCCCAAACAAGGCCCCCGAAACCAAGATGGCGGGAATGGCCACCAAAATTCCGTAGAAAAGGGTCAAACCCATGTCGGCATTAAACTGCTTTACAATCGCCAGGGGAGCCGGGTGCGGGGGCAAATACCCCTGCGTTACGGAAAGCGAGGCCAGCATGGGCAGGCCGATGTAAACGGCGGGCTGCCTGAATCGGTACGCAAACGTGATGACCAGCGGTGCTAACAGCATAAAACCCACTGAATAAAATAAGGGTAATCCCACGATAAAGCCCGTTACCATAAACGCCCAACGAACGTAGCCAGTACCAATCAATTGTACCATTCGGGTTGAAATGCGTTGGGCCGCCCCACTTTGAGCCACCAATTTTCCGAGCATTGCCCCCAAGGCAATAATCGCCACAATGGAACCCAGTGTACTTCCCGTTCCCTGTTGTATGGCTTTAAGAATGGCTTGCGACGGCATACCCAAAGCCAATCCTACCCCCAAAGAGACGACAATAAAAGCCAAAAAGGTGTGAACTTTGAAGTAGGATATTAATAAAATCAGTACAATAAGTCCAAAAACAGTGATCAACAAGGGCATGACAGCAGGGTTTTTGTAGTGGGGTTCTTGTATATCTGGCCAAAACTACCATAAAAATGCGTGTTTTGGCTGGATATAGAAAGTGAACGGTATTCTTTTGGCGTAAAATAAGGCAGAAAAACAGGATAAAAACCTAAAAAATGAACATTAAAACGGGATAAATGACCAACTTATCCGTTTCTTTCCTAAGCAACATTCAGTTGTGTTATACAATGGTACCCATGAAGAATCCAACACCCTATTTTTGCCGTTCTTTTTCTGTTTTGTGCTTCCTGTTTGCACGCGCAAACCTACAGCATCCGTGATTTTGGGGCCAAAACCGACAGTACGTTTCCCAATACTAAAGCCATACAGGCGGCCATTGACAAATGTTCCCAAAAGGGTGGTGGTGAGGTAATTGTGCCCGCTGGCAGATTTGTGACTGGTACGATTTTTCTCAAATCCAACGTCTATTTACGACTGTTGCCAGGGGCGGTATTGCAAGGAAGCTACCGCATGGCCGATTATCCTGACCATTCTATCGTGGCTGCGCAAAAATTCGGCACCATTACGCACAATGGCCTGTACGTCGAATTCATGAAAGCCTTGGTGATTGCCGACGGTGCGCACCATATTGGCATTGTGGGCGAAGGAACCCTCAAGGGTGCGGGTGAAGGGCAGGAGTTTCAATTGGGTTTAAACAAAGATGGGAAGCCAAAAAACATTTTCTTTATTGGTTGCAAAGATGTCATTCTAAAAGACTTTGATGTATTGAATGCCGCTCAAATTTGCATTTCTATTTCGGGCTGTGAAAGAGTTTTGATTGATGGAGTTTACTTGCGAAGCTTAGTCAACTGGAATTGCGACGGTCTTGATATTGATGCCAAAGACGTAATTGTTTCCAATTGTAAATTCCTATGAAAGTGGTTCATCGTCACATTTGGTGAAAGTCGGGGTTTGGGATGTAATTTTGAAGAATGGACTCTTCCTTCCTTTTGCCTTCCGAGCTCGACTTAGAATTACTTGATTACGAACTTTACCCTGACCGGATTGATTTACATGTGATAAGCACTGCTGCTAATACCTGCTGTCCCGTTTGTGGACAGCTTAGTCATAAAATCCATAGCTGCTACCAGCGAATCATTCATGATTTGCCCGCCGGTAGCCGAAGAGTTCGATTACAAATTCAGGTCAGGAAATACTTTTGTAAAAATACCGACTGCTCGCGCATGATATTTACTGAAAGATTTGCCACCGGTTTAGTCAGTTATGCCCGCCGATTTGAGCGTTTGAATCAAGTAATTACGGGAATAGGGCTGGAATCCGGCGGAAATTCTACTACCCGTCAGGCCCACTCTTTCTCCGTTAAAGTAAGTGCTTCTACTGTTCTGAGGCTTATCAAAAAATGTAGTATACCTGCCATTACCAGTCCCAAAATAATTGGCGTTGATGATTGGGCGTTTAAAAAAGGGCGCAAAT
>Ga0247844_1002870_pt1 | contig 26835 bp, 22 predicted proteins | sample LaCtaG_FD_192421 | JGI IMG/M metagenome (GOLD analysis project Ga0247844, IMG submission 192421) | Freshwater microbial communities from meromictic Lake La Cruz, Castile-La Mancha, Spain - LaCruzMarch201714.5m_1 | ecosystem: Environmental > Aquatic > Freshwater > Lake | place: Spain: Castile-La...
CCACGATCTGTGACTTGCTTGATTGCTTCAACCTTAAATTCATCTGTATATCTGATACCCTTCATTGTCATTTCTCCGTTTCAATTTCGACATTATGATATGTCTACTGAAACGGGTGATGTCCAATCTGGCGATGTAAATAGTGTCCGTTCACGTTTGCGGGCCTATAGAAGGAAATATACTGTCTATGATGAAATCATTCTATTGGATGCAGATGGCAATGTTCTGGTGCAAATTAATGAAGAAACGCCTATTGAAGGAAGTTTGGATTCCCTTGTTTTGGAAACATTGGAGTCTGATCAATATGTAGAAACATTTCGTGCTACAGATTTGCGCCCCAGTAAAGACAAGGCGCTTATTTATTCTAAACGCATGCTGCATCCTGATACTGGGGAGGTGGTCGGCATTTTATGCCTGTGTTTTAATTTTGTAGAGGAAATGGCAGGTGTCTTTAAATCGCATGGAGATGCTTCAGGTAGGTCGATCTTGCTATTGCTAGATGGTAACAACTGCGTCATAGAATCGAGTGATCATTTATGGGTTCAAGTTGGGGCTGTAGTGCCAGTAAATATCAGTGCTCAATCAAGCTTGCAAATGTATGGTGGGCGCGAGTATTTGATACGTACGTTTATTGCGGACGGCTATCAAGGCTATATGGGGCCTGTGGGCTGGCAAGGTCAGGTAATGATTCCTGTGGAAGTTTCATTTGCTGGCAAAGAAACAAATGCCTTAAAGGCTTTAGACCCAGTCGTAGCAGAAGGTTTGCTGTCACACGCACAATCTTTTTGCCCACCACTTTATGAAGTAATGTCTGCCGCATCTACCATCCGACGTGTGGTTTGGAATGGGCAAGTAATGACGACTGGGCAAAGTGGAGAATTATTGAAATTAAAAACAATTCTAGATCAGATAAGCGAAACTGGCACCCGCAGTAATGAATTGTTTGCACAGTCAATAAATGATCTTTACGAGACTGTGCTAGCTTCTAGGTTACAAGAGTCAGAATTTCTGTCACATCTATTGGTTGATTTGCTTGACCGTAATTTGTACGAACGCTCTGATGATTGCCGTTGGTGGGCTGTTACCCCAGAGTTAAGATTGGCGCTAAACTCTAAAATCATTGACAGCGTAACTGTAGCTAGAATTACTGATATTCTAGAGTATATTAATGAGCTTTATACAGTCTATACTCGCATCTTTATATATGACAATTTTGGCTGCATCATTGCCAGTACAAATTCAATGGATGGGAATGATTCAATTCTTGGCACAAAAATAGGCGAAACTACACTGAATCAAGTTATGAAGTTGCGCACAGACCAGCAATATTACGTATCACCTTTTACTCCAGACTCTCTGTATGGCAATGCACCAACTTACATTTACCATGCAGCCATCATGGCGCCTGAAAGTGATGCAGTAGTTGGTGGAATAGGTATTGTTTTCGATTCATCAGCAGAGTTACTTGCTATGTTGCAGGGTGGCATAGCAAAAAAAGAATCTATTCATGCTCTATACGTTAATAGGCAAGGTCAAATTATTTCCAGTACTGATTCAACACGTCCTGTAGGGGCGACATTGGATATTGAAGAAGATTTGCTTGCATTGCCAAACGGTAAAAGCACATCTCGAATCGTAATACATGATGGCCATTATTCAATACTGGGATGCAGTGTTTCCAATGGTTATCGAGAATTTAAAGTCACCGACGGATATAAAGATGATGTCATTGCTGTAGTCTTTGACTCATTTGGAGAAGTAAGAGCGCGTGCTAGTTCATTTAATAATTCGTCATCAATTATAGAAGTTTCATCTATTGAATCAAGTGACCCTGAATTCGCCACATTTTTTATTGACGGAGGATTATTTGCAATAGAGGCTGAGTATGTACTGGAAGCACTTTCAGCATCGGAAATTTCTTCCGTTTCCATCGGCAGTCGTTCTGAGCGTGTTGGTATATTGGCAATACAGCAAGAAAACGAAGATAAAAACTATGCTTGGGTGTTTGATCTTGGTTTCTTATTAAATGGAGTTCTTTCTGCAATAGATAGTAATAGCCAGGTTATTGTTATTGAGTTTGGGCAACATAAGATTGGTTTGCTTGTAGGGGCGCTACATTCTGTTGCGCAGTTTAATGCAAGTCAAGTGACTTTTACGCCGCTTGCATCATCTAATGATGGTGTATTAATCAAACAAATTATTAAAGCAAATAATGGAAAACTTCTGATTCAAGCGATCGATATTAAATATCTACTAAATATGCTAAGTAACCCATTTGAATCAGTGAATATAAATAGAAAATTCGCATGAATATAGCAAGTTTTCATATTAAACTAGAGCTTATATGTCGTTACATGTATTAGGCTAGAGATGCTAGCTTTCAACTCTTAAATGTTGAAATTAGCTTTTTTAGATGATTGGTTTTGACCGTGAATATTAAATTTGCTACAATCAGCAAGCTGAGGTATAACAATGCGTCTATTGTTATTTCAAAAAAGCGGAGAAGTAATAATGACATTTCTCTTACAAGAATATTAATGCCGCTTTATAAAAAGCGGCATTATTTTTTATTTAATATATTTTTAAGGATTAATCATGAGCCAAATCATCGTAGACCATAACCCCTCGCAAGAAAAATTAAAAGAACTAGGCGTTTCTAGCTGGTCTATTTGGGATTGTGCACCATCAAAATTCCCACTAGATTTCGGTATGACTGAAAGTGCTTATGTACTTGAAGGTGAGATTGAAGTGACTCCACAAGGTGGCGAAACTGTTGTTATTAAAGCCGGCGATTTTGTTGTGTTTCCTAAAGGTATGAAATCAAACTGGGTTGTAACTAAACAATTGAAAAAACATTACAAACATAGCTAACGCTAACTGTAGTTAAGAATCTGCTAAGTAGCAAAAAAAGTAGATTGCTATCTTAGGCCTTGATTTTTCAAGGCCTTTTTTATTAGAGTGCAAATAAAATAAATTCTAGTCGACGCTCTACAATGCCCCCAGTTTATCAATGCGCTGAATAATTAAGCGTCTCAATTACTGCATAATCTGCGGTAAATCGGTTATTAAGCATAGAAATAGCACATAAATCCCCCCTTTTTTATTGATATGAATTGATGTAAAAGTGATATAAATCAAATGATATGCTGCCAATTGTATAAATGGGCTTATGTAATGAATAAGGGGGTTTAATGAAGCGGAAAGATATAGTCCCAACTAGTAAAGAGCGGCTCATGCGTGAAAATGATTTCATCGTTTCCAAGACCGATTTGAAAGGTCGAATAACCTATGGGAATGAGATTTTTATTGAGTACTCTGGCTATAGCGAGGATGAGCTTCTTGGTAGTCAGCACAACATTATTCGCCATCCTGATATGCCTAGGGTGGTATTTAGTTTGTTGTGGGATTATTTAGCAAAAGATAAGGAAATATTTGCTTTTGTTAAAAATATGTCAAAAGATGGCGGGTTTTATTGGGTGTTTACTCATGTGGCACCGATGAAAGATAAAAATCACAATAAAATTGGCTACACCTCTGTACGTCGCATGCCAAATCCAAAAGCTATTCCTATTGTTACTGAGGTTTATAGATTAATGTTAGATGCTGAGCGCAATGCGGGTGCTAAAGACGCAATGGCGGCTTCAGGAGCAATATTGGCCAACGTATTAAAGGATAAGGGCGTTACTTACGAGGAGCTTATTAATGTCTTACAGTCACTTTAAAAATAACGGTTCTGCTGCGTTGGTTTTTGCTGCTGTTACATGGCTTAGCTTACTTTTTTATATATGGATTCCAGCGCTGAATGCTGCTGAAAAAAGCAGTCTAATTATTCCAGCTATTTTGACAATGTTTTCGCTCTTGTCGATTGTTTGGTGGCGAAAATCAAAATCATCTGATGCTGGGTTATTAAAAAACTTATTGAGTGTAGGCGAGGAATGGGCGCAAGGGTCTATTGGTGTGCGGATTACATATATTGGTGGGAATAAACGACCATTACAGCAGTTAGCTTGGCATCTTAATAATTTAATGGATCAGGTTGAGGCGACGCAAGTTGATATGTCTTACTCAACCGCTTGTGTTGCGTACGGTAATTTTTCTAGGAAGGGATATTCTCAAGGCTTGCACGGTGAATTTTCGATGGCGCTTGAACAATTTAATGCTGTTTCAAATACTTTATCTACCACTACGACAGCTATCACAGCACTAATGAATGCTGTTAACGATGGTGACTTTAGTAAAACGGTTGATGTTGATGTTCAAGGCACTTATAAGCGCACAATTGACAGCACAATGGAAGCGATGCTTGCAATGCAAAGTATGTTGGGAGATATAGGAACAGTGATGAGTGATGTTGCTCAGGGCAATGTCAATAAACGTGTTCAAGCCGAAGGGCGAGGTAGCCTCGGGCAACTGAAAAATGACATTAACCTTTCTCTTGATTCATTAAATAGTCTGAATGATATTGCAGTGATTGCAAGTGCATTGTCCAAAGGAGATCTGACACAAACTATTAGCAAAAATTACCCTGGTACTTTTGGTTCAGTGATTACTGGCATGAATGATACAGTTGTCTCGTTGAATGGTATCGTCAATGAAATTCATACAATAGTTGAGGCCGCTGCAAATAAAGGTGATTTCAGCAAGCGCATGGATTTAATTGGAAAACAGGGCTTTGGTAGAACTATTGGCGAATCACTCAATCAGCTTAATGGCACAACTGAAGCCGGCCTGAAAGATATTACTCGAGTTGCAAAATCTTACGCATTAGGGGATTTCAGTAAAAAAATATCTGCAAATTATCAAGGTACTTTGGGAGAGGCTAAGGACAGTATTAATGCTTTATCAGATACTAGTTCCACTAGTCTGATAGATATAATGCGTGTTGCAAACGCTATGAGTGACGGAGATTTAACGCAAAGTATTACTTCAGATTATCCTGGTGCGTTTGGTCAAACTAGTAATGGTATCAATACTACGGTCAATACTCTAAAAAAATTAGTCAGTGAGATTAAAATAGCAACAGAATCTATCAGTACTGATGCTAAACAAATTGCCGAGGGTAACGCTGATCTTTCAAGGCGTACTGAAGACCAAGCCGCCAATTTAGAAAAAACAGCCGCCAGCATGGAAGAATTATCAGCAACTGTTAAGCAGAATGCCGATAACGCCAAGCGAGCCAATCAGCTTGCTACAGCAGCATCTAGCGTTGCAGTGAAAGGTGGTGCGGTTGTCTCTGAAGTCGTTGCAACGATGAGTGATATCAATAGTAGCGCCAGAAAAATTGAAGATATTATTTCAGTTATCAATGGCATTGCTTTTCAAACTAATATTCTTGCCCTTAATGCAGCCGTCGAGGCTGCTAGGGCAGGGGAACAAGGCCGTGGCTTTGCAGTGGTTGCTGGTGAGGTTAGAAATCTCGCCCAAAGATCCGCTTCAGCAGCTAAGGAAATTAAAGGACTTATTGCCGACTCGGTGAGTAAAACAGCGGAAGGTACGATTCAAGTTGAAAATGCAGGCATGACCATGCAGGAAATTGTTGCCTCAGTACAACACGTAGCCGACATCATGGGTGAAATCACATCAGCATCGCAAGAACAAAGCATCGGTATTGCTCAAGTGAATGATGCGATTTCTAAGATGGATGATGTCACTCAACAAAATACAGCTTTAGTAGAAGAGGCTGCCGCTGCTGCAGAGTCCATGCTTGAACAAACTGATGAGTTAAAGAATGCTGTTGGTGTATTCCAGCTTCAAAGTGAAGGAAGTGTCAAAAGTAATTCTAATAATAGAATGATAAGAAGCGTTTAAATCTCTGCAATAAGCACTTCTTGTAATATTTGAATATGTTGAGTAGTTAGTTTTTGGCCTTTTCTGGCTGAGATTAAAAAGGTGTCTTCAGCGCGGTTGCCAAGTGTATTAATCTTTGCGTTATGTAATTCAATCTCTTGGGCTAACAATTTATGTGCAAGTGTAGCTAGCAAGCCAGGGCGGTCATTGGCAATAATTTCCAATTTATGATTGTTATTGTCTGGTTCCTCTGTAATAGTTACTTGTACCTTAATTGGCATATGTTTTACTTGGCGGCTAATGCGACCTAGCAATGGTGATTCTAATAAGATCCTTTCATCAAGTTTTTGTGTCAGCTCAATCTCAATAAACTTTAATAAACCACTGTAACTTACTGACTTACCTGATTGATCTAAAATAATAAAACTATCAAGAGCATAGGCATGATCTGTTGTATAAATTTTAGCTTCAACAATTCCATAACCCATGCGGTCAAAGAAGTTACAGATTCTTGCAAATAAATCATCTTGATCTTTGCTATAAATCATCACTTGGATACCATCGCCACTTGGACTTAAACGCGCACGAACAATAGGGATAGGGGTGTTTAAATGCGGAGTAAGTAGTCGACTATGCCATGCAATCTCATCGCTCTCATGGCGAACGAAATAGCTTGAGCCAAACTTTCCCCAAAGCTTTTCATAAGAATAAGCGCTTAAACCAAAATTTTTCAACTTTTCAGCAGCTTCAGATTTGCGGGTTGCAATCACTTGTTGAGCATAGCGTAAGTGGTTTGCTAATGCATGTTTAGTTGCATTGAACAAACTTTCTAACAGCCTTGCTTTCCATGCGTTCCAAACCAGTGGACTTGTGCCGCGAATATCGGCAACTGTCAGCAAGTAAAGAGCTGTTAATTGCCTTTCATTTTCTACAAATTGCGCAAATGCTTCAATAACACTTGGATCTGATAAATCTGATTTTTGTGCAGTTAAAGACATTTTTAAGTGTGCGGCTACCAACCAAGCAACAAAGGCACTGTCATTTTTAGATAAGCCATGCATTTTGCAAAACCTGCTAGCATCTACAGTACCTAAAGTTGAATGGTCACCACCTCGTCCTTTTGCAATGTCATGAAACAGCGCGGCTAGATACAATAGACGGGGAGCATCAAAAGCTGCAAATAATTGACTGCACAGCGGAAATTCATGTTTAAGTTCTGGTTTTGAAAAACGACGTAAATTAGCTAATACATTGAGTATATGTTCATCCACTGTATAAACATGAAATAAGTCGTGCTGCATCTGACCAATTATTTTCCCAAATGCAGGAATGTAGCAACCTAATATACCGTATTGATTCATTGCACGCAGTGCATGATTTACACCGCTAGGTTGAGATATTATTTGAATAAATAACTGTTTATTTTTCTGATTTTGTCGAAAGTCACGATTAACTAGCTTTTTTACACGCTGTAAGTTGCGCAGTAAATTTGCACCCATACCAGTTAATTTAGTATGTTGCTGCAACAGCAAAAAAGCCTCCAAAATTGCAGAAGGCTCTTTTTGCAGTAGGCCTGCTATTTTAGCCTCTAACAATGTTCCGTGTGCTTCAAATCGATCATTAATCACTTCGATGGCAGGAGGTGAGACTGCGTGCATTTGCTGTAAAGATTTAAGTAATATTTCATTCATTAGCCGCACAAACTTTACGCTACGATAGTAGCTTTGCATCAATTGCTCGCTTGCGCGTTTGCGCGGAGTATTCACATATCCGAGTGAATCGGCTAATTCATTTTGAAAGTCAAACAATAGACGATCTTCACGGCGGTTACTTATGAAATGTAAACGGATTCGTAATAATTGTAAGTTTTTTTGATGTTGCTGAATTTGTCGTGCTTCAAGTGCTGAAATGACATTTTGTTTTTTTAATATAGCCCATGTATTACTTGTTATTGGATGCTGAGTGCTTTTGTTATAGAAAGCAGACATATTCAAGCTTTGTGTAATCCACATAATCATATGGATATCTCGTAAACCGCCTGGGCTTTCTTTGATGTTGGGTTCTAAATTGTAAGCGGTGTCATTAAATTTAGCATGTCGAGTGTTTTGTTCTTTAAGTTTTTCTTGAAAAAACTTGATAACCATTTCCTGATTGGTGAGTGTGCCGTCAATTTCAGCCATAAATTCTTTATACAGCTGAGTATTGCCAATAAGAAAGCGTGATTCCATTAAATTGGTTTGTACAGTAATATCTTTTTTTGCCTCAATGATACATTCATTCAGATTTCTTACGCTATGACCAACATTTAAACCAATGTCCCATAGTAAGCCTATCAGCGCTTCAAGTTTGCTATTAATTGATTCATTACCTGACTGAGTTTCTGGTATGAGAATGAGTAAGTCAATGTCAGAATATGGATATAGCTCCCCACGACCGTAGCCACCTACGGCGATTAAGCAACATTTGTCATCAATTAACGCTTGCGACCAGATTTCAGCTAGCAAATCGTCAATGAGCTTGCAATGTTGCTTAAATAATCGAGTGTTGTTAGGGGTCTTTAAGAAGTTTGCTTTTAAAAGCGCAAATCTATCTTTTAAATGCTGACGCCATGCAATGATTCTATTTTTCTCATTGCTATTATCAGGATTAAGGCTAGCTAAAAACATATAGCTAAAGCAATTTAATTGGTAATTGCAAATGCTGGGATTGGCGGTGAATGATTTGACAAAGTCATCACTTCAAACCCAGTCTCAGTCACTAGAATAGTATGTTCCCATTGCGCTGATAAGCTACGATCTTTAGTGACGATAGTCCATCCATCTGGCATATGCTTGATTTCCCGTTTACCCGCATTAATCATTGGCTCAATAGTAAACATCATGCCAGCCTTAAGGGTAACACCCATGCCAGGTTTGCCGTAATGCAACACTTGTGGATCCTCATGAAATACCTTGCCAATGCCATGACCACAAAATTCACGGACTACGCTATAACCACTTTTTTCCGTAAATGTTTGAATGGCATAGCCAATATCGCCCAATGTTGCACCAGGCTTTACTTTGCTAATTCCTAGCCACATGGCTTGATAGGTGATTTCGCATAGGCGTTTAGCTTGTAATGTCACCTCTCCAACATAAAACATGCGACTTGTATCCCCGTGATAACCGTCTTTAATGACTGTAATGTCAATATTGACAATATCACCATTTTTCAATTGTTTATCACTTGGGACGCCATGGCAAATTTGTTGATTAATTGAGGTGCAAATAGACTTAGGATAAGGCTTGTGACCATCAGGTGCATAATTGAGTGGCGCTGGAATAGCCTGTTGAACATCTACAATAAAGTCATGGCAGAGCTTGTCTAATTGATCTGTGGTGATTCCATGAATAACGTGCGGCGCTATAAAATCGAGCACTTCAGCTGCAAGCTTGCCAGCGATACGCATTTTTTCAATATCTTGGGAGTTTTTGATTGAGATTGCCATGAATCTTACTGGTTAAATAATAATAATGTCTATTTTAGCATAGCCACTATTCAGAATTTAAAATTCTAAGTAATCGCAGGCGCTCCAACTATGCGCATGACACGGTCAATATCCATTCGCAGAAATTCGGAAATGTCATGATAATCATCTGGTAAAGCTGCATCATCCCAACCATTGGCTGAGTGGCGTGCAAGGTTCACTGCCAGCGTTACATTTCTCACGCGCTGTTCTCCTGATGTGCTAGTGTTCATCAATTTTGCTAAGAGCGGCGGCAATTGAAAAACTTCTATCAACTCATGTTGTAAATCACTTAGATTAAAGCCGAGCACCTCTTGCTGTGCTTTGATGCTTCTCACTGTTTTATCGGCATTCTGTATGGCGCAGATGGCATTCATTTTTTCTGGTGCGAAACACCACATTAACATTTCTGCTAAATGATATAGTAAAGCGGCTGTGCGCACTTCTTCAGCATGCAAGTCGCTAAGATGCGTTGCCCAGTCTGCGGCATAATGCGCGGCTCGATGTGCACGTCGGATGAGTTTAAGTAAATGTACTAATGCTGTTAGATTGTTTTTAAGAGTGTCTTCAACTAAAACATTGGTAGGGATATTTTCAAAAAAAGAAGTGCTTCCCATCATTATTATTGCTTGCTCAACCTCTACTAGGTCTTGTAATTGACGTACGCTTTTGTGTTTTTGTGCATAGTTCAGTACTCTAAAAGCCATCATAGGGTCATTCATCACCGTAGCGGTTATTGCGCGTGCACTTAATTTTTCTTCATCTTCTTTTAATCTTGCAATTTCTCGCGCTGTAACTTTTAGTACAGGAATCTCAGCGGTGCTTAAAAAGCTAATCCAAGCATTAATATCTTTTTCTACAAGATTTTGTGGTGTTAACGCCATTGAACAATCTCCTTTGGTAGCTTTACAACATACATCATATTGCATGCTTTAAATTCGTAAAAAGAGCTGTAAAAGCCCTGTTAACCATTAAATTGCAGTTTGGGGTGGGGGATTTTGAAGATTAACATTAAGTTTTAGTTACAGGCTTAAGTAACTTTTCAATAAGGACACAAATAATTTTCAAAAGTTGGTAAATTTAACTCTTTTAATGGTATTATGCGCGCTCTGCAATTTAGCAGAAATACAGTATAAATTAATACTGGTAATTTTACACACAGCCCAATCAAGGGTGCTTAAAGTTTTTAGCTTTTTAAAAGCTTACAAATCAGAGTGTTTCTGGCGTTGTGTGAATTGATAACCCTTTTGAAAAGAGAAATATTATGTCAGTCACTATGCGTGATATGTTGGAAGCCGGCGTTCACTTCGGCCATCAAACCCGTTACTGGAACCCAAAAATGGCACCGTTCATTTTCGGTGACCGCAACAAAATCCATATTGTAAACCTTGAGAAAACCTTACCATTGTTTGAAGATGCACTCAAACACGTGCGTACATTGGCTGCTAACAAGGGTCGTATTTTATTCGTAGGTACTAAACGTCAAGCACGCGAAATTGTAAAAGAAGAAGCTAGCCGCGCTGGTTGTGCTTACGTCAATCACCGTTGGTTAGGTGGCATGTTAACAAACTTTAAAACTGTTAAACAATCTATCAAACGTCTTCACGACTTTGAGGCAATGTTATTAGATGGTAGCTTAGAAAAGTTTGGAAAAAAAGAAGCGCTTGGTTACAAGCGTGAAATTGAAAAATTAGAACGCTCTATCGGTGGCATTAAAGAAATGGGTGGCTTGCCTGATGCGATTTTCATTATTGATGTCGGCCATGAAAGTGGTGCGATTACTGAAGCGGCTAAACTAGGCATTCCAGTAATTGGTATTGTTGATACAAATAACTCACCGGATGGTGTGGCTTTTGTTATTCCGGGTAACGATGACTCTTCTCGTGCTATACGCCTCTATGCACGAGGTATTGCCGATGCAGTTTTAGAAGGCCGTAGCTCAGTAATTTCTGAGTTAGTTAAATCTGCTGCTGAAGAAGCTGTTGACGTAGCTGAAGTAGCTGCTGCGTAATTGTTTTTCACTTAAAAGGGGCTTTAATGCCCCTTTTTTAGTTTTATAAATTATATTTTAAATAGTTTTTAATGAATTAAAATTATAGATAAAAATCAATAAATTAAACTGCTATATCAAAGTAGTTTATAAAAATTTAGGAGCTTAAAATGGCTGAAATTACCGCAAGTATGGTAAAAGAATTACGTGAGCGCACTGATGCGCCAATGATGGATTGTAAAAAAGCGCTAACAGAGGCAGAGGGCGATATGACACGTGCAGAAGAAATTCTACGTGTACGTTTTGGTAATAAAGCAAGTAAAGCCGCAGGACGTGTTGCTGCAGAAGGTACTGTAGGCGTAAGCATTAGTGCTGATGGTAAATCTGGTGCGATGATTGAAGTTAATTCTGAAACTGACTTCTGCGCTAAAAATGAAGATTTTCTAAAATTCGTGAATGAGTTGGCTGGTATTGTTGCAAGAAGCAATGCTGCTGACATTGCTGCGGTCAATGCATTGCCTATGCGAGATGCTACTGTTGAAGAAACTCGCGCACAACTAGTGGGGAAAATTGGTGAGAACATTACTCCGCGTCGCTTTGTTCGTCCAGTAGTGCAAGGTAAATTGGCTAGCTACATTCATGGTAGCAAAATTGGCGTTTTAGTCGATTTGGTTGGTGGTGATGATACTTTAGCCAAAGATATTGCAATGCACATTGCCGCAGCTAAACCAAAATCGTTAGATGTTTCTGGTATTGATGCTAGCTTAATTGAAGCTGAGCGTCGTGTTGCTATTGAAAAAGCTAAAGAAGCAGGTAAACCAGAGGCTATGTTAGAAAAAATTGCCGATGGTACTGTGCAAAAATTCTTAAAAGATGTGACTTTGTTGAATCAAATTTTTGTTAAAGATGACAAATTCACCATTGAGCAACTGTTGAAATCTAGAGGTGCTTCCGTAGCATCATTTACAATGTTTACTGTGGGTGAAGGTATTGAGAAAGCGGTTGTTGACTATGCTGCAGAAGTTGCAGCAGCTGCAAAAGTTTAATATCTAAGTCAATAATCGTTAGTACCGTATTATCTACCAGTAGATTTTATAGATTAGATTTAAAATGGACTAAGCTGAATGCTTAGTCCATTTTTTTTGCTTGAAATTCCTTGGAATTCATGGGTGAATGGCACTTTAGGTACATTTTTTTATGCCTAAATATACGTTTTTATGCTTAAATAAGCAAACTTTAAAAAGAGGAATATTATGGCCACATATGCGTATAAACGTATCTTACTTAAGCTCTCTGGTGAGGCTCTAATGGGCGATGATGCTTATGGTATTAACCGCGCTACTATTACTCGGATTGTTGGAGAGATTAAGGAAATCGTTGATTTAGGCGTACAAGTTGCTGTTGTGATTGGTGGTGGTAATATATTTCGTGGTGTTGCTCCTGCAGCTGAAGGTATGGATAGAGCCACTGCAGATTATATGGGCATGTTGGCAACCGTGATGAACGCAATGGCCTTGCAAGATGCGATGAAAAACATTGGTTTAAATGCTCGCGTGCAAAGTGCACTTAACGTGGAAGTTGTAGAACCTTATATTCGTGCAAAAGCCCTTCGTTATTTAGAAGAAGACGTTGTGGTAATTTTTGGTGCTGGTACCGGCAACCCATTCTTTACAACTGATACCGCAGCAGCACTACGTGGTATGGAAATGAATGCGGATGTTGTTTTAAAAGCAACAAAAGTAGATGGCATTTATACAGATGATCCTAAAAAGAATCCGGGTGCAACGCGTTACGAAACGGTATCTTTTGATGAGGCTATAGCAAAAGATCTGAAAGTCATGGATGCAACAGCGTTAACTTTATGTAGAGATCAGGGAATGCCAATAGTGGTATTTAGTATATTTAAGCAAGGCGCACTTAAACAGGTTGTAATGGGCGAGAACGAAGGCACACGTGTTGTAGTATAGAATAAAAGTGAAGAAGTGATATAAAAATACGAAGTGACATTAAGTAACATAGAGATAAGAGCGGAGAAGTAAATGTTAGATGAAGTTAAAAATAATGCAGCTCAAAAAATGCAAAAATCATTGGAAGCATTTAAAAATGATTTAGCTAAAGTACGCACTGGGCGTGCTCATGTTGGATTGTTAGACCATGTTATGGTCGAATATTATGGCGCTTTGGTGGCAGTTAACCAAGTGGCAAACATCAATTTAGGTGATGCGCGTACAATCAATGTGCAACCTTTCGAAAAAAGCATGATAAGCAAAGTTGAAAAAGCGATTCGTGACTGCGATTTGGGTCTTAATCCTGCTACAAATGGCGATTTAATTCGTGTGCCTATGCCTATGCTCACAGAAGAGCGTCGTCGTGATATGACGAAGATTGTACGCAATGAAGCAGAAGGTGCGAAAGTTTCAATTCGCAACGCACGTCGCGATGCAAATGATGCACTGAAAAAGATGTTAAAAGATAAAGAAATTTCTGAAGACGATGAGCGTCGTGCACAAGATGACATTCAAAAATCTACAGATAAAGCAGTCACAGAGGTTGATAAGATGTTGCAAGTAAAAGAAGTTGAATTGATGGCTGTTTAATTTTAATAATAGCGAACCTAACGTGCAAATTTCACGCCTTTTTAAGAACATCAACAGATTTAATTGGAGCGTGCGTGGCCTTTTTTACTAGTGCGACACAAAGCATTCCAGTCGCAGCTGAAATACCTAAGCATATCGCTGTCATTATGGATGGGAACGGTAGATGGGCGCGCAAGCGTTTTCTACCTAGAGTGGCAGGGCATAAGCGAGGTGTGGAAACTGTCCGCGACTTAGTTAAGTACTGTATCAACTTAAAAGTTGAATATCTCACCTTATTTGCATTTAGTAGTGAAAATTGGCGCAGACCAACAGAGGAGGTCACTTTTTTAATGGGCTTGTTCATGCAAGCATTAAAACGTGAAGTGGTTAAATTGCATCAAAATAATATCAAATTGATTATGATTGGTGATCGGAGTCGTTTTGATGCGGAGTTGATTGCTCAAATTGAAGCTTCAGAGCTACTTACAGCAAATAATACTGGCTTAATACTCACCATAGCGGCAAATTATGGTGGCAGATGGGATGTACTTCAGGCCGTCAATAAGATGCAATTAGCTACACCTCAGCTCACTGGCTTCTATCGAGAAGATCATCTAGCCCCATATTTATCAATGAATTATTCGCCTGAGCCAGACTTGTTTATACGTACAGGTGGAGAAAAACGAATTAGTAATTTTTTACTTTGGCAACTCGCTTACACAGAGCTTTATTTCACAGATACATTGTGGCCAGATTTTAATGAGGCTGCATTCGATTTGGCTATCCAGTCTTACCAAAAACGTGAACGAAGATTTGGTCGCACTAGTGAGCAGTTAAGTGATGTTCAAAAATCTACTAAAGTTTAGTGTGGCAATAGCATAAAACTTAACTTCAATTATTTTATTTAAATCTGTTCAATATGCTTAAAACTCGAATCATTACGGCTATCTTGCTTGTTATTTGCTTTTCAGTTGCTTTGTTTAAAGCTTCTGAGATGGGCTGGGCTATTCTCACACTGGCGGCGACACTAATCGCTATTTGGGAATGGTCTAATTTAATTATGCTCAGTAAGCGCCAAATGGCTTTAAATGTAATGACCGCGTTGAGTGTTGGTTTATTATTGATTTCTTCATCTAATATGGAAATAGGTTTTTATAAGGATGAATTAGTTTTTAGTTTGCTAATTGTATCTACTATATTTTGGGTTGGATTTGCACCAGTTTGGCTCATATCAAGAAAAAAAATTAACAATAAGTTGGTGATGGCTTTATTAGGTTTATTTTTATTATTAGCTACATGGCAAGCTTTGAATGGTTTGCAAAACATCAGCCCATGGCTGTTACTGGGCGTACTTTCAACTGTTTGGTTGGCTGATAGTGCCGCTTATTTTGCGGGCAAGCGTTTTGGGCGCCATAAACTCGCACCGGAAATTAGTCCTGGTAAAACGTGGGAAGGCGTTGCTGGTGCCATGTTGGCTGCTACTTTGTATGGCTTAGCACTTTGTTACTACTTTCATATTAGCCGCTGGTTAATTGTAGGCTTATGGCTCATTGTTTTGCTGAGTATTATGGGTGATTTATTTGAATCTTTATTGAAGCGTCAATCTGGAAAAAAAGATAGCAGTCAACTACTTCCTGGGCACGGTGGCGTGTTAGATAGAATAGATGGCTTAATTTCGACCTTACCATTAGTTTTGTTTTATATTTATTTCCCACTTTTTGCGAATCTTCAATTACATGTTCGATAAATCGAGTCATCAAAACTTTCAATATGTGACTATATTGGGTGCCACTGGCACTATCGGCATGCAAACTTTAGATGTTATTTCACAACATTCTGAACGTTTCGGTGTTTTTGCTTTAGCTGCCAATAGTAACGTTAAAAGCTTATTCGCCTTATGTGAGAAATATATCCCAAAGTATGCAGTGATGCTGCAAGCAGCAGCAGCAATAGAATTATCTGCTCAACTCAAAGCGATTGGATCAACTACAGTTGTATTGCAAGGTGAAACCGCCCTCTGTGAAGTATCTGCACATGAGCAAGTTGATATTGTGATGGCGGCCATCGTCGGTGCCGCTGGATTACATCCGGCCATGGCTGCAGCAAAAGCAGGAAAGCGAATATTACTTGCCAATAAAGAAACATTAGTGATGGCGGGCAATTTATTTATGCAAGCAGTTGCTGATGGTGGCGCCACGTTGTTGCCTATTGATAGTGAACATAATGCTATATTTCAAGTAATGCCCAGTCAGCGCGGTCTGCAACAACAGAACAGTTATTTGGCAAGCATGGGAGTTAAACGTGTGTTGTTAACTGCCTCTGGTGGACCATTTAGAAATTCAAGTATCACAGAAATAAAAGCCGTTACGCGTGCGCAGGCACTCAATCATCCGAATTGGGTGATGGGACCAAAAATTACGATAGACTCTGCCACCCTGATGAATAAGGGGCTTGAAGTTATTGAGGCACATTGGCTTTTTAATGCGCTACCCGAGCAGATTGATGTGGTCGTGCATCCTCAAAGTGTGATTCATTCTATGGTTGAGTACATTGATGGCAGCATATTAGCGCAGCTAGGTAACCCAGATATGCGCACACCAATAGCCTATGGACTTGGTTATCCCGAGCGTATATTCAGTGGTGTCAGCAGCCTGGATTTAATAACCACTGCACGTTTGGACTTTTGCGCGCCAGATACAGTGCGTTTCCCCTGCCTGCGCATTGCCTACGATGCTTTAAAAGCCGGAGGTACTGCGCCAGCAATTCTAAATGCGGCTAATGAGATTGCTGTAGAGGCGTTCTTGGCTGAAAAAATTGGCTTTATGGACATACCTAGCATCATTGAGTCGGTGCTATCAGCCGCTAAAGTTGAGCATGTCGAATCTATTGAACAATTAGTTGTTGTTGATAACTTGGCAAGACAAGTAGCTACTGCTGAGTTAAACAGGATTCAATTAAATATGGTTCAATCAAAACCAGTGCCGAATAGTATTTTATGTTAACCGTACTCGCTTTTATTTTCACACTCGGCTTACTGGTAACTGTGCATGAGTATGGTCATTATCAAGTCGCTAAATGGTGCGGTGTAAAGATTTTGAAGTTCTCTATTGGCTTCGGTAAACCACTATGGTCAAAAAAAATTGGGGTGGATCAAACCGAATTTATCCTAGCCGCAATTCCATTAGGTGGCTATGTGAAAATGTTAGATGAGCGTGAATTTGAGACAGAATCTAGCGCGCAAGTAATGTATTCAGAAGTGCAATTGAAACGTGCTTTTAATCGACAAACAGTTTCTAAGCGCATTGCTATTGTACTTGCAGGCCCGATAGCCAATTTATTGCTAGCGATTTTTTTGTATTGGATGCTTTTTATGATGGGGATTGCTGGTGTTAAGCCAATGCTAGGCAAGATTGTTGAAAATAGCCCTGCGGCAACAGCCAATTTTGTACTTGGCGAAACCATACAAAAAATTAATGGTAGGGAAGTCACGACATGGCAAGAAGTTAGTTGGATTTTATTAAAGGAATCTTTAAAAAAACCTGAGGAAAATCCTTTCGTAAAAATCCAAGCAGTTACAAGTTCTCAAGAAGTTCGAATGCATACGCTTAGTTTGGCTAGCATTAATTTGGATAATACTAATAAAGATACAATGACATCGTTGGGCTTAACAATTTATCAACCGGATATTCCTGCACGTGTGGGTGAGGTTTTGAAAAATAGCCCAGCAGATTTAGCAGGTCTGAAGACTAATGATTTAGTGTTATCAGTAGGCGAGACCAATAGCAGCAAAACAGATGTTAAAGTATGGGAAGATTTTGTGAGGGTAATTAGAGGGCATGCAAATTCCCCATTGCTTGTTATAGTTTTACGTGATTCAGATAAAATTATGCTAACTGTCCGCCCTGAACCCATTATTGAAAAAGATAAAACAATAGGTCGTATTGGTGCAGCATTGAAAATTGAGCAAAGTGATTTTGATCAACTTTTTGTTACTTTACATTATTCTGCAGGGGAATCACTGGTTAGAGCGTCTGAAAAAACTTGGGACACTGCAATATTCAGCTTAAAGATGTTAGGTAGAATGATTATTGGTGAAGCTTCATTAAAGGGCATGAGTGGCCCAGTCACCATAGCTAATTACGCTGGACAAAGCGCCCATATGGGGATTAAGGTCTTTATTGGTTTTTTAGCATTAATTAGTATTAGCATCGGGGTGTTAAATCTATTGCCTATACCAGTTTTAGATGGTGGCCATTTGATGTATTATATGGTTGAAATTCTAACAGGGAAGCCCGTACCAGAGTCCGTTATGATTATTGGACAAAAAATTGGGTTCTCATTGATAGGTTTTATGATGATCATAGCGTTTTATAACGATATAAATAGAATGATAACAGGCTGATTGCATGGCAATAAAAAATTCAAAATACTTTAAAAAATCAGAAAAATTTAGCATTAAATTTAAAACTATTCTTCTTTTAGTTTCTGGTTTATTTTCTAATTCAGCTTTAGCGCTTGAGCCTTTTGTTGTTAAAGACATTCGTATTGAAGGTATTCAACGTACTGAAGCGGGAACTGTATTTTCCAATCTGCCAGTTAAAGTCGGCGAAACGATGAATGATGAGCTTGCTTCGCAAGCGATTAAAGCGCTATATAGCACTGGTTTTTTTAAAGATGTGCGCATTGAAGCGGAAAATAACGTATTAGTCGTCACTGTGCAAGAGAGGTCATCTATTGCACAGATTGATCTTAGCGGAAATAAATCATTCCCAACTGACAAAATGAAAGAAGGCTTGAAGCAAATTGGCCTTACAGAAGGTCAGATTTTTGATAAATCTCAATTAGATCGAGCTGAGCAGGAAATTAAACGCCAATATTTGTCTCAAGGTAAATATGGAGCAACTGTTAAAACTGTCGTTTCACCGCTAGAACGTAACCGAGTTGCAGTGCGTTTTGAGATTGAAGAGGGTGCCGTTTCAAAAATACGTAGTATTAATATCGTTGGTAACCAAGCATTTTCCATGGATGATTTACGTGCAGAGTTTTTATTGACAACGCCGAACTGGATGAGCTGGTGGAATAAAGATGATCAGTATTCCAAACAAAAATTAAATGCAGATTTAGAAACACTTAGGTCCTTTTATATGAATCAAGGTTATCTTGAATTCAATATTGACTCAACACAGGTGTCTATCACGCCAGATAAAAAAGATATTTATATTACCGTGAATGTTACGGAAGGTGAAAAGTACACCATTTCAGAGGTGAAGCTAGCTGGAGAAACGATTGTTCCAGATGCTGAATTGCAACAGCTAATTTCGGTTAAAAAGGGTGATACCTTCAGTCGTGAAAAAGTCACGCAGTCAAGTAAAGCGATTAGCGATCGCTTGAGTGATGATGGTTACGCGTTCTCCAATGTAAACCCAGTACCTGAAGTGAATAAAGAACTACATACTGCCGCATTCACTTTTTTTGTTGATCCAGGTAAACGTGTTTATGTACGCCGTATTAATGTGATGGGCAATACCAGAACGCGTGATGAAGTAATTCGTCGTGAAGTACGTCAATTAGAATCATCTTGGTATGCTTCAAATAAAATCAACCGATCAAAAGAACGCTTAGTACGTACAGACTTCTTCTCGGATGTTAATGTGGAAACTCCTGGAGTGCCAGGTACCTCAGATCAAGTAGATTTAAACATCAGTGTCACTGAAAAATCGACAGGTAGCGTACAGTTTGGTGCAGGTTTATCTAGTAGCGAAGGCGTGGTGTTCGGTATTACCGTTAATCAAAATAATTTCTTAGGTACTGGTAATCGTGTTAGTGCACAGGTGAATACTGGCAAGGTAAATACAACTTACTCATTATCCTTTACTGATCCATATTTTACACCAGACGGGGTAAGTCGTGGCTTTGATGTTTATCGCAGAGATGTGAACACCAGCTCAACCAGCGCTAGTACCTATAGTTCATCTTCATACGGAGGAGGTGTTAGATTTGGCATTCCTTTAAATGAGCGAGATGGCATTAACTTTGGTTTAGCCGCAGACTTTACAAAGATCGATTTGGCTGGCAACAGTGCTCAGCAATATCAGGATTTCTGTGGGAACAGCTCTGGATGTACTAGCAACTCATTAGTTGCTACGGCGGGTTGGGCGCATGATACCCGGGATAGCATTCAGTTTACTAATAATGGCGTATTACAACGCTTGAGTGGTGAAGTGTCACTGCCAGTATTAGATTTGCATTATTACAAAGTGGATTACAAACACGCATGGTTTAAGAATATATATAAAGAATTCACTTTTATGCTTAATGGTGAAATTGGCTACGCTGATTCCTATGGTAATAAAAATTACCCATTCTTCAAAAACTTTTTCATGGGTGGTGTAAACTCCGTCAGAGGCTATGACAATGGCTCATTAGGACCAAGAGACAGAGACGTAATAACGGGAGAAAGCTTTGCAGTTGGTGGAACTAAGCGACTACTGGGTAACGCAGAATTGTTTCTACCCATTCCAGGTCTAAAAGAATCTAAACAGTTTAGATTAAGTGCTTTTGTCGATGCAGGTAACATATTTGGAACAAATGATTCTTATAGCTTGAGTGAGCTACGTTATTCGACAGGTCTTGGTATTAGTTGGTTTTCACCATTTGGGCCTTTAAAGCTGGTATATGCTAAACCGTTAAATAGTGAGGCGGGTGATAATACGCAAAACTTACAATTTCAGCTTGGTCAGCAGTTTTAGTGTTTGATGCGCATCAGGCAAATTACCGAGCAATGCAGTAAAAGAATATAATACACTAGTAGAATTAGGAGATTAAATTGAGTCATTTATTTTCAAGTAAACCATTAAAGAGCTTAGTTCTGGCAAGCTTCATGACTCTTGCACTGAGTGCGGAATCAGCTGAGTTGAAGGTTGGGTATGTGCAAGTAGATAAAATCTTGCAAGAAGCGCCACAGACTGCGGAAAGTGGTAAAAAATTGGAGCGTGAATTTAGTCCGAGATCACAAGAGCTAGATCGTATGGCTAAGCAAATTAAAGAGCTTGAAGCTGTACTTGATAAAGATGGCTTGACTATTACCGAAGCTGAACGCCGTAATAAAGAGCGTGATGTGCAAAATATTAAAATCGAGTTTCAACGTAAGCAACGTGAATTACGTGAAGATATTAATTTACGTAAAAATGAAGAGCTCGGTACCCTGCAAGATCGTATCAATAAAGCGGTTCAATCAGTAGCTAAAGCAGAGAGCTATGATTTGGTAATGTATAGCGGCGTGGCTTATGCCGCTGACAAAATTGATATCACAGATAAAGTCTTGAAATTATTAGGTAAGAAATAATTTACATTTAATTTTGTCGAAAAAAATTTACATTTAGCACTCATTTTTTAGGCGTATTATCAATGAGTAAAAATTACTCACTTAGTGAAATCACTAAGTCGCTGGGTGGGCGTGTGGTTGGAGACGGCTCTACACTCATAGCTCGCGTGTCATCATTGACCAACGCGCAATCGGGTGACATTAGTTTTATTAATGATGCTAAATATAAAAAAGATCTGGCTTCATGCAATGCTAGTGCTTATGTACTAAGAGAAAAAGATTGTGAATTAACGCATCTTCCTCGAATTATTGTAGACAACCCTTATGCTTATTTTGCAAAGGTTTCAGCGTTTCTAAATCCTCACACCCAAACTCAAATAGGCATTGCTCCAAGCGCGGTAATTGATGCTAGCGCTAACATTTCAACATCATGTAGTGTAGCCGCGCTGTCAGTGATTGGTGCAAATGTAGTGTTAGGCGAGAACGTCATTATTGGTAGTGGATGTGTGATTGAAAATGACGTCACCATTGCAGAAAACACACGGGTAGAAGCTCACGTTACGATTAAGCACCATTGTTATATTGGGCGGAACTGTCATCTTTTTTCAGGTGCAGTTATTGGTTCAGATGGTTTTGGATATGCCCAAGAGGCTGGTGTTTGGTTGAAAATACCGCAAGTAGGGCGAGTCCTAGTTGGTGACAACGTAGATATTGGTGCAAATACTACAATAGATCGTGGTGCGTTAGATGACACTATTATTGAAGATGGAGTGAAACTAGATAACTTGATTCAAATAGGTCACAACTGCATTATTGGAGCACATACCGTGATAGCTGGTTGTACAGGTATTGCTGGCAGTGCAAAAATAGGTAAAAACTGTAAAATCGGTGGGGCTGCCATGATATTAGGTCATCTAGAGATTACGGATAACGTAACCATCTCGCCAGGTAGTATGATTACTCGATCTTTATTGGTGGCTGATACCTATACAGCATTGATGCCTTTTCAAGCTCACAAAGCTTGGCTTAATACAGCAGCAAAAATTCGTCATTTAGATGCGATGTCCGAGAAAATTAAAAGTCTCGAAAAAGAGCTGGCTCTGTTAAAATCAAGTCTATAGTGAAACAAGAAACTGATTCAAGATATTGTAATCAAGAAAAAATAGTTCTAAATATCAAAGTAAGTAGAGATAAAAATGACCAATGAAGCCACATCTACCAGCATGGACATCCATGAAATACTTGATCATCTTCCGCATCGATATCCTTTTGTGCTGATAGATCGTATTCTTTCTATGGAGCTTAACAAGGAAATAACGGCTCTTAAAAATGTGACTATTAATGAGCCATTCTTTCCAGGCCACTTTCCGTACCATCCAGTGATGCCAGGTGTGTTAATAGTTGAAGCGATGGCACAGGCTGCCGCAGTATTGTCGTTTAAGACTATGGGCGTCAAACCCAGTGATGATTCAGTTTATTATTTTGCAGGAATAGATAGTGCACGCTTCAAGAAACCAGTTTCCCCAGGCGATCAAATTATTCTCAATGTTAAAATTGATCGCATCTTAAAAGGTATTTGGAAGTATTCTGGCGTAGCACGCGTTGATGGCAACGTTGTAGCTGAAGCACAGATGATGTGTATACTAAAAGCCATCGATAAAAAAGAGAAGTAAGTAATGCTAGTACCAAAAATTCATCCGACGGCGATTGTTGATATCTCCGCAGAGCTTGATTCTAGCGTAGAAGTTGGACCATATTCAATTATTGGTAAAAACGTAAAAATTGATGCTGGTACGCGCATTGCAGGACATGTCATTATCAATGGCCCAACAACTATTGGTAAGAATAATCATATTTTCCAATATTCATCATTAGGTGAAGCGCCACAAGATAAAAAATATAAAGATGAGCCTACTTTATTAGAAATAGGTGATAACAATACCATTCGTGAGTTTTGTACTTTTAATCGTGGCACTATTCAAGATAAAGGTACTACCAAAATTGGTAACGATAACTGGATTATGGCTTACGTACATATCGCACACGACTGCCAAATCGGCAATCATACGATTTTTGCTAACAATTCTTCGCTTGCAGGCCATGTAGATATTCATGATTATGCAATTTTGGGTGGCTTCACACTCATACATCAATTTTGTAAAGTCGGTTCACATGTAATTACTGCTGTAGGTTCAGTAGTATTTAAAGATATCCCACCTTATGTTACTGCCGCAGGATATGACGCTAAACCACATGGCATCAATGCCGAGGGCTTGAAAAGACGTGGATTTGGCCCTAAGGCTATTCTACAAATCAAACGTGCCTACAAGGCCTTATATCGCAATGGCCTTACCTTAGAAGAAGCAAAAATTGAACTTGCAGCGATGCGAGCAACAACCCCAGAGATTGGTCTACTGACTGATTTCTTGAATGTCTCAACGCGCGGCATCATCCGTTAAGTTATTTTCTCATGGTCAGAATAGGCATTGTAGCTGGTGAAGCTTCAGGTGATTTGCTCGGCAGTCATCTTATACAAGCGTTAAAGTCAAAACGTTCAGATATTGAATTTGTAGGTATTGCGGGACCTAAAATGATGGGAGAGGGTGCTCAATCGCTTTTTCCTATTGAGCGCTTGTCTGTGCGAGGTTATGTAGAGGTCATCAAGCATCTATTTGGGTTACTTAGATTACGGCGCCAACTACTGAATCATTTACTTACTCATCGCATTGATTTATTCATAGGCGTTGATGCGCCAGACTTTAATTTTTGGCTAGAAAAAAAATTAAAGAATAAAGGTATCAAGACTATTCATTATGTAAGCCCTTCAGTGTGGGCTTGGCGTAAAAATAGAATCAAAAAAATCAAACACGCCGTGTCACATATGCTGGCGCTATTTCCATTTGAGCCCGCTTTGTATAAAAATGCAGGCATTCCAGTGACTTATGTCGGCCACCCCTTGGCAGATATGTTGCCGATGGAACCAGACACATTAGGTGCGCGTGAAAGCTTAAAATTAAAGTCATCTGCTTTAGTCATTGCCATGTTGCCAGGTAGCCGCCAAAGTGAGGTGCAGCAACATGCTGAGCTATTTGTTAAGACAGCTAAACTCATTTATGCAGATAATCCAGATGCTATATTCTTAGTGCCGCTAATAACACGAGAAACCCGACAGATTTTTGAACTGGCTATTTTTCATGAAAATGAAAGCTTACCTATTCAAATTCTATTTGGACACGCGCATGATGCGATGGAAGCAGCAGATGTTGTTATTGTTGCGTCTGGTACTGCTACGTTGGAAGCCGCGCTATTGAAAAAGCCGATGGTCATCACATATCGCATGTCCAAAATTAGCTGGCAAATTCTTAAGCATATGCGTTTGCAACCCTATGTAGGATTGCCCAATATATTGGCAGAAAAATTTGTGGTACCAGAATTATTGCAGGACGAATCAACCCCTGAAAAGCTTGCAGAAGCGACTATGAATCTTATGAAAGACGCTGCTTATGTTGCAGAGATTAAAACTGAATTTATTACGATTCACCAAAGCTTAAAACAAAACACAGCAGAAAAAGCTGCTAATGCCATTCTTGCACATTTGGGCTAAATGGTAGTAGCACAACTCATTTGCGGCGTGGATGAAGCAGGGCGAGGGCCTTTAGCTGGCGCGGTTTACGCAGCAGCAGTCATATTAAATCCAGACCGACCAATCATGGGTTTGGCAGATTCTAAAAAACTCTCAGAAAAGAAACGTGATTTATTAAGTGCTGAAATTAAACAGCATGCGCTAGCTTGGGCAATCGCCAGTTGTAGCACGCAAGAAATTGACGAAATTAACATTCTGCAAGCCAGTTTATTAGCTATGAAGCGCGCTATTGAAACCATGCAGGAAAAGTTTAGTATTACGCTAGATATGGCTGAAATATTGGTGCAAGTGGATGGCAATAAATGCCCAAAAATTAGACTGCCATGTGAAGCAATAGTGAAAGGTGATAGTAAAGTGCAAGCTATTTCGGCGGCTTCTATTCTCGCAAAAGTGGCGCGAGATTCCGAATTGTACGCGTTAGATAAAATCTACCCAAAATATGGTTTTGCAAGGCATAAGGGCTACCCAACGGCGTTTCATTTGGAAATGTTAAATCTACACGGCATTACACCTGTTCATAGACGTAGTTATGCTCCAGTGAGAGTTTTGCTAGTGAGTTAATTGTTTTACTTTTCAAAAAATCTAGCTTCTCAAGAAAATCTCTCCCTGTAAAGTCAAGGCCCTTACGGTGAGCGTTGACGTGAATGCAATCTTCAATACGCGGGCTGTTGCCGCGTGGTCTATAACAAGGCTTTGGCATGGAAAAACGCACAATACCAAGCAGATAATACCTTCAAGTTTGGCTACACTAAAATTGCCAATCTACCGCCTCTTTGGAAAGGTGAGCTTGCATGGCTTAAAGACGCACCAAGCCAAACGTTGCAACAATCATTCAAAAACCTAGAATCCAGTTTTAGGAATTTCTTTGCCAAACGCGCTGACTTCCCCAAGTTCAAAAAGAAAGGCATGAGTGATAGCTTTAGATTCCAGCAAGGTTTCAAGCTCGAACAACACAATAATCGGATATTTCTGCCCAAGCTCGGCTGGATACGCTACCGCAATAGCCGTGAGATGTTAGGGTTTGCTAAAAACATCACCGTCTCACAAAAGTGCGGTAAGTGTTACGCCAGCATACAAACCGAGCGTGAAGTTGAGCAACCAGAACACGCCGCAACCAGCATTATTGGTGTGGACGTAGGTATAGCAAGATTCGCCACACTCAGCAATGAACAAGTGTTTGAGGCCGTGAATAGCTTCAAACAAAAACAAACAAGGTTGGCGCGGTATCAACGTGCGTTAAGCCGCAAAGTTAAATTCAGTAGTAATTGGAAAAAGCACAAAGGCAAAATCACCCAGCTCCACAGCACCATTGCAAATATCAGAAAAGACTACCTGCACAAAACGACATCTACCATCAGCCAAAACCACGCCATGATAGTGATAGAAGATTTGCAGATTAGTAATATGAGCAAAAGTGCTAAAGGCACGGTAGAAGTCAAAGGACGGAACGTCAAAGCCAAATCGGGCTTGAATCGTTCTATCCTAGACCAAGGCTGGTTTGAGTTTAGGCGACAGCTTGAATACAAGCAAGTATGGGCAGGCGGTCAGGTTATTGCGGTCAATCCGCGCAATACCAGCCGCGCTTGTCCGTGTTGCAAACATATTTCAGCCGATAACCGCCAAATACAAGCGAAGTTTGAATGTGTTGAATGTGGCTATGCAGAAAATGCCGATTTGGTCGGTGCAATCAATATATTAGCGGCAGGACATGCCGTGTTAGCGTGTGGAGTGACGGTGCAACAAGGTCGCACAGTGAAATACGAACCCACCGAAGGTATCCGCAAGTCATCGCGTGAACCCGAAGGAATCCCCGCTCTTTAGGTCGGGAAGGATGTCAATAAAATATATCTAAGGATAACAAAAAAGTATACGAAATATATCAATATGGACGTCACCCGCTTTACTAGACAGTTACGCGCTTCCAATTTGCAATGCTTCAAACACCATCGGGCTTAGCTGATTAAGATAACTATGCCGACGTTTACGATTGTAAAACACTTCAATGTAATC
>Ga0247844_1002871_pt1 | contig 26835 bp, 23 predicted proteins | sample LaCtaG_FD_192421 | JGI IMG/M metagenome (GOLD analysis project Ga0247844, IMG submission 192421) | Freshwater microbial communities from meromictic Lake La Cruz, Castile-La Mancha, Spain - LaCruzMarch201714.5m_1 | ecosystem: Environmental > Aquatic > Freshwater > Lake | place: Spain: Castile-La...
GGGCAGCTGCCAGCAATGGCTGCCAGATGCCCTGCACATATTCGGTGAGGATGGCATCGTCCACATAGTCCGGGTCACGGTACAGCTCGCGCGCGATGCGGTCGCCAAGACGCCGCTCAGAGCTGGGCGTCATGTCGGTGCCGTCGCCCAAGTTGGGCAGAGCCGAGCTGGGGGCGGTTGCGCGCTCACCTACGCCCTGGGCTGCCACTCCTGCGGAACCACCAATCGCTATCAGTAATATAGCTGCCAGCCCAATATTCACGGGGGCTAGAGGCCAATTTCGCTCGCTAAATATATTCAAAATGGATCCAGAGGCAGCGTAGCCACGACATCGGCGGTAACCGGGTCCAGAAACGCCGTCCAAAAAGCTTTGCGGCCCACCAGCGGCAAGTACAGCATGCTCTCTGGGTTTCGGCCCTCGGCGCGTAAAAGTCGGTCAATGGTTTCTGATTGATCCTTGAATCGCGCTTTAAGTTCCCGCACCGGTTTGGCGGCCTTCAGGATCTCAGGCACCGCCATGGCGTACGGCTGCCACAGATCGGGACGACCCGCCAGCGGCACACCTTGCAAGGCGGCCAGAGTCGCGTCCAGCTTCTCCCGGTTGTCCTTGAAGGACCGCAACGACAGCCGTGTCGGACCCGTCAGTGGCAAGGCGGTGATGCCTGGTGGCGATTTCGCCAGCAGTTCGGGGACGATCTCCACGGCGTGCACCACGCTCAGCCGGTCTACCTCAAAAACAATATGCACCGGGCGCGCCAGGCTCACCGTCCACAAGCCATAGCCCAACGCCGCCAGTTGCAAAGCCGCAACCACCATCAGGTCGCGCCGCAGCACCGGCCAAGGTTTGATGCGATTGAAAACTGCCAGGGTAATCAGCGGGCCCAGGATCACGTCGACGGTGACCAGGATCAGGAATAACTCGCGGCCACCTGAAATCTCGCGATAAGGATAGGGGTACCAGACTCCGAACACCAGAGCGCCAGCCAACGCAGCCACGATCAGGCTGATGCTCAAATGGATGGCGCTGGCCTTGAAGCGGTCGCGCCAGAATGCGGGTGGGTGTGATTCCAGATTCATACGGTCCTTAAGCGTAGTCGAAACAGGTTTCAGCGAGCGTGAAGCTCGGGTAAAGTTGACCGACGCCCAGTTTAGGGTGGTTTCCCGCACTTTCAATACTTCTCATGCAGCCCCTCACCCATTTTGATGCCCAGGGCCAAGCCCATATGGTCGACGTCGCCGCCAAGGCCCCCACCCACCGAATCGCAACCGCAGGGGGGCGAATCGAGATGCTGCCCGCAACGCTGGCGCTTATCGAGTCCGGTACCGCCAAGAAAGGTGACGTGCTGGGTATCGCCCGCATTGCGGGCATTCAGGGCGCAAAAAGAACCAGCGACCTGATCCCGCTGTGCCACCCCATCGCGCTGACGCGGGTGGCCATGGATTTTGCGGTAGTGCAAGCCAGCGCCAACCAATCCGCACACGTGGCTTGCACCGCAACTGCAGAAACCGTGGGGCCGACCGGAGTGGAAATGGAAGCGCTAACCGCCGTACAGGTGGCCCTGCTCACGATATATGACATGTGCAAGGCCGTGGACCGGGGCATGACGATTACCGCTGTGAAGTTGTTGGAAAAGCATGGGGGCAAGTCAGGGAGTTTTGTGGCTGGCTGATGCGGCCACCCAAGCCGCATGCGCTTGAGGAAAGGCCGCCTTGAAGCGTTCGAGGTAGAACACGGCTTCGTCATCGCGCCCCAACATTACGGCGCTTTCAATCAGCCTTTCGACGACGCGGGGCTCGGGGGAAAAGTGCAGCAAATCCAGTGCCAACGCATGCTGTCTTGCCGCGTTATCTGCTGACACGGTAGCCGTCGTGAGCTCTGCAAACTGCACTTGGTGGGAGAACAGCACCGATCCTCGCACCTTGCGCATGGTGTCCTCCCGGTACGCCTCTGCGCGGGCTGTAGACGCCACATACAACTGGCTGACGCGCCAGTAGTCCCAAGCGGTGAATCCCAAAATCACTACCAAAAAAATAGCACAGAAACCAACAACCACAGGGGTCAAACCGGAAAAACGAGCTTGCACTTCGCGGCGTGTGGACCACAGCAGCCACACGGCCAAGCCCACCGCCATCTGAAATGGGCCGTACCACAACGGGTATTCCAACAGGCTGTGTAGGGCCGTCACTGCCAGCACGCCCCAGGCCAGCTGTCGCGTCGGGTTCGATTCCCGCCAAGGATGTGCGCGCCATACCTGCCAGGCCAGTGCGCTACAGACGGCAAGCGATAAAGGCACACCCAGTTCGACTGCCAGATGAAGGGGCAAGTTGTGGGCATTGTCCAAAATGTCGCAAAACCGCTCTGCGGGATACAGCGTGATGAAGTGGGCATACCCTAGTTCGCCCCAACCCCAACCCAGCCACGGCTTTTGTGCGATCAGCGTCAACACATTTGCCCACAAAACCCGTCGGCTGCTGCAGCCTGCTTCTTCGTTGAAACGTCCCATCAAACCAGCCGCATGAAAGCCTGTGCTTGCTTCCAGCAGCCATGGCAAAGCGCGAACGGTCAGCAGGTACAACGCAACAGATACCAGGCCAACCGCCAGTGCGCGCCACGGCATTCTTTTCCACCATACCAACGACAGCGCCGCAATCAATAACCACTGCAAAAAGCCCGTGCGCGACCCACTGGCCGCGTTGCCCATGGCCAGCAGCATGGCACATGCCAGCCACACCGCCCACTGCCCGGCGCGCGAAGCCAAGGATGTAGCGCCCATGCCAGATTTCGGTCGCCACTGCGCGACCCGCCATAGCAGCGCCATCAACCCGATGCTGGTCAACGTCGCAAACTGGTTGCGCTGGCGCAGGTTGCCAAACGCCTCGCCCATTTCCGTATGGCTGACCCATTGCCCCATTGCCTGCGTCTGGCCAAAATACTGCAATAGGCCGATTCCGCAACTCACCGCCGCGGCGACCAGCCAAGCGCTTGCAACGACCCCAGTAAGGTTTACCGGCGAGTTTTCGGGTCTATAAAGGGTGGCTGCCCCCAACATAATGGCGATACAAGCCCAGGCAAACATAAGGGGCACAGCATTGGGCGTAGGCCCCGGCGCAAACGGGTTGAGCCATGGCAGCACCATCACCACCCAGGCAAGGGTTGGTAGCCTATGATTGACGGATGAACAAAATTTGCACGCCATGGATGTCGTCGAATTGGTCGGGCTCGGCTACGCGGGACTGCACCAGGCCGTCGCATTTGGGAAAAACATGCAGACTATAGGGTATGGCCCGTGCGGCCGACCGACGCACTGGCGTCGGCACAACTGTTTCATTCGCGCTGCGCTAAATGAACCCACAAACCCTCCTCATTGAGCCCGGAATGACCGAGCGCCATTACTGGCGCGATCTCTGGCAGTATCGGGAACTCTTCTTTGTCTTGGCGTGGCGGGATGTTTCGGTTCGCTATAAACAGTCGATTTTTGGCCTAGCATGGGCACTCGTGCGCCCATTCTTGACCATGGTGGTGTTCACTGTGGTGTTTAGCAAAGTAGCCAAATTGCCTGCTGAGGGCGCGGCACCCTATGCCTTGATGGTATTTGCAGGACTGCTTCCCTGGCAGTTTTTTGCCAGTGCCCTGACGGACTCGTCCAACAGCCTCATCGGAAACGCAAACCTGATTAGCAAGGTCTACTTCCCCAGGCTGATTGTTCCCACTGCGGCCGTCGTGACATCATTCGTAGATTTCTTGATCAGTTTCATCATCCTGATTGCCTTGATGCTGTGGTACCACTTCTTGCCTGGCTGGCAAATGCTCACCTTGCCGTTGTTTGTGATCATGGCCTTTATGGCCAGTCTTGGGCCTGGGCTGTATATTGCAGCGCTCAATGTCAAGTACCGCGACTTTCGCTACATCATTCCCTTTGTGGTGCAACTGGGTCTTTACGTTTCGCCGGTGGGATTCAGTTCGTCCGTCGTCCCAGAAGAATGGCGCTTGTTGTATGCACTGAACCCCATGGTCGGGGTCATCGACGGGTTTCGCTGGGCCATACTTGGCGGCGAGTCGAGCCTGCACATGCCAAGTTTGTCAATGAGCTGGATGCTGATTGCTTTTTTCCTTTGGCTGGGCATACGCCAGTTTCGAAAGATGGAAAAAAGTTTTGCCGACCTTATCTGAATCCCATGTCTGACGTTGTCATCTCCGTTGAGAACCTGAGCAAGCGCTACCTTGTCGGCCACAACACGGCCCAAACTGAACAACCTGTTGACTTTCGGGAGTTGATCAGTCGCAACGTGAGCAACCTTGCGCGCAAGACGCGGGACATGCTGAGTGGCCGCCCCCTCGTGCAAGGCGATGCAGTAGAAGAATTTTGGGCACTAAACGACGTTTCATTTGAGGTCAGGCGGGGCGATAGGCTGGGCATTATTGGCCGCAACGGTGCGGGCAAGTCCACACTCTTGAAAATACTGAGCCGCATCACAGAACCCACCAAGGGGCGTGTCCGCATTACCGGAAGGGTGGCCAGTCTGCTGGAAGTGGGGACTGGCTTCCACCCGGAACTGTCTGGCCGCGAGAATATCTACCTGAATGGCGCCATGCTGGGGATGAGTCGCGCAGAGGTCCATAGAAAGTTTGACGAGATCGTGGCCTTCGCTGATGTCGAGCGGTTTCTGGATACTCCCGTGAAACGGTACTCATCGGGGATGTACGTCAGGTTGGCATTCGCAGTCGCAGCGCATTTGGAGCCAGAAATACTGATCGTGGATGAAGTCCTAGCGGTGGGAGACGCACAGTTTCAAAAGAAGTGCCTTGGAAAAATGGAAGCCCTGGAGAAGGACGGGCGCACAATACTCTTCGTCAGTCACAACATGGGCGCCATTTCGCAGCTTTGCTCCACTTGTATCTGGCTAGACAAAGGTGAAATAGGAAATACTGGTTCCACCTCTTCTGTTGTGAATGAATATATGCTTAATGGATCACTGGAGTTAAGCAATATTGTGACCTTTGCTGACGATATGTCCAAGGACGCCCAGCTAAAGAGTATTTCGCTGTTCGACAAAGACGGAAATACTGCTAATAGGTTCGATTGTGACAGTCCTATCAATATCAAGTTCGATCTTGATGTAAAAAGGAAAGTACCGGGGCTATATGGGCACATCGAAATTGGCAAGACCGACGGCGTGACCGTACTTGTTTCAGATAGTTTTGATGCTGCGACATTCAATCCACTTGATGAGTTGCCGACTGGTATTACCACGTTCGCGATCACCATACCCGCGAGAACTTTGGGGCACGGCGACTACTATGTTCACTATTCGATGGTAAGTAGTTCAGCGAATATTTTCACTATTGACGCCCCAGGTATCGTGTGTGGTTTTAGCCTAGAGGATCTAACTTCCATGAGAGGAAACCGCAGATTAGGATTTTTTAGCACTTTGCTCGAATGGCGCAGATTAGTGAATTAAAGCAGTTGGGGGCAATCATATGAAATTAAATATTTACAGCTGTTTGGATCACCCAGCCATTGCCGCATTCCATGTATGCGTCATGGCAAACCATCTATGGATTAGCACAAGTCCAGCCAATATGTCGGGTGCGCTTGGTAGCTTACCGATATCAAACACATGATTTGCTACTTGTGCGAATCAACTTCGTTCACGGCTCGTAAGGGCATAGTGCGCGACGCACCCGATTTAGGTATATTGGAGTGTCGTCATTGTGGACTAGTTACTCTCAGTTCGCTTTCCCACATCGAAGCTGGGTGTTATGAAGAGTCAGGTATGCATGGCGCATCAATACCGTCAGTGGCTGAGTGGCTGAAAACAACCGATGCAGATGATCAACGCCGATTTGACATGCTCAGATCGCTTTTACCGAACAAGAAACTATTGGATTTCGGATGCGGAGCCGGCGGTTTTTTGGCTAAGGCAAAGAGCCTTGCTGGCACCATTTCTGGCGTTGAGGTTGAGCAGCGCGTTGGGCTGCATTGGGGGGCTCGACTCAGCATCTATCCTGATTTGCAGGCAGCCGGAGGCCCGTACGACCTCATTACGGCCTTTCACGTCATTGAGCACTTACTCGACCCCAGAGGCACTCTCAAGACTTTGGCGAATATGCTTGCGAAAAATGGCCGATTGGTGCTTGAAGTGCCAAGCTCAAGTGACGCATTGCTTTCGCTATACGATCTAGAGGCCTTTCAACGTTTCACTTATTGGAGCAAGCATCTTTTCCTATTTAATGCAGACACTGTCCAACAACTTGCTTCTCAAGCGGACCTGCGCGTGGTCGCTATCCAGCAATACCAGCGCTATCCGCTTTCAAATCATTTGCACTGGCTGAGCCAAGGCAAGCCCGGTGGTCACCAGAGTTGGTCATTTCTTGACACCCCTGCCTTGACCCAAGCGTATGCCGCCAGTTTGGCCGCAGTTGGAAAATGCGATACCCTTATTGTGTATCTAGAAACTGACACACCCTGAATCATTGAAGGTGTATTCAACTCATGCTTGCAATAATTCCTGCACGTGGCGGCTCCAAAGGCATTGTGAACAAAAACATCCGAATACTCAGTGGCAAACCATTGATTGAATGGTCTATTGAACAAGCCTTGGCATGTCCGCTGATTACACGTGTCGTTGTCACAACTGACAGTCCTTCGATTGCCAAGATAGCATTGGATGCGGGGGCTGAAGTTCCCGTTTTACGCCCCGACTACCTTTCGACCGACACTGCTTCGACGGAATCAGCCCTATTGCATGTATTGGGCCAGATGTGCCCAAGTGGAACACCCGACTCATTTGTGCTACTTCAACCAACGTCTCCTTTGCGTTTACCAAGGTCGCTCGAAGCGGCAATACTGCAATTTGAGTCGCAGGGAGCGGATTCATTACTTTCTGTATGTGAAAGCCACGCTTTCTTTTGGCGAAATACGGATAACCCGTCTGCCCTCTATGACTACAAGAACCGTCCCCGTCGACAGGATATTTCACCAGCTGACCGTTGGTACAGAGAAAACGGTTCTATCTATATTTCACGTACAAAAGAATTCCTTGCCTGTGGAAATCGACTTAGTGGGAAGATCGCAATGTATGTTATGCAAGAGCAAGAGTCATATGAGATTGACACTGAAACAGATTTCGTGCTGATGCAGGTCCTGTTTTCTCAGTTACACATGCCTGGATTTCAGGAGAGATTAAAGTGAAACCAAAACCCATTGCAGATCGTGTTGAAAATTGGGTTCCCCCAGATATCGATGTGTGGGATGCAGAGAATATTTTTTACTTGAAGGCACATGAAAGTAGGATTGGCAAGCTACTGGCTCAGCACGCTATCTATACAAAGATCGTTGGTATTCCTGGCGATATCTTGGAGTGCGGGGTTTTCAAGGGTGCATCTCTCATGCGGTTGGCTGCCTTTCGAAGGCTATTGGAAAACGATCATTCAAGGTCAATTTTTGGATTTGATATCTTTGGAAAATTTCCAATAAAACAGGTTAGTAGTGCTGTCGACCTAGAGTTCATCAAGCATTTTGAGTCGATTGGAGGCAATGGCATTTCTAAAGTCTGCTTGGAGGCAGCACTGCATGCAAATCATTATCAAAACATCTCCCTAATTCAGGGTAATATTTATGATTCGCTTCCTGAATGGAAGCGAGCCAATAGCCATCGAAGAGTCGCGCTATTGCACTTAGATTTGGACGTGTATGAGCCTACTAGATTTGCCCTCAATTGCGTTAAGGATTTGGTTGTTCCTGGTGGAATAATTATTATCGACGACTATGCGATAGTGGAAGGCGCTACGCGTGCTGTGGACGAGTTTCTGAGGAAAGAGAAGCGAAATATAGTAAAACTAAATTACTACAAGGCTCCATCTTACATTTGCATGTGATACCGATGAGTAACAATCAAAATACATATGAAAGTTAGTAGAAATATCGGTAGCATGGTCGTATTCAGCGATGAGCCATTGAGTCATGCGTTGCAGAAGATATCGGCCAACAAGATGGGTGTGGTTTTTGTTCTGGCCCAAAATGGAGTACTGGAAGGTGTACTAACGGATGGTGATTTTCGACGTTGGTTATTGGATTCACCACAATGGGATTTGAGTCTCCCGGTTCAGCGGGCCATCAATACACATTTCGTGGCCGCTCTTGAAAATACGCCTGTTTCTGAAATTGAATTGCTATTTTCCACAAGAGTGCGCTATGTACCACTAGTAGACAGGCAGCAACGTCTTGTAGGAATTGCTGCTCAAGCCCCTAAGGAACTCGTCATTGACAAGTTTCGCATTGCTGACGATTCCCCTAGTTTCTTGATTGCTGAGATCGGCAATAACCACCAAGGAAGTCTAGAAATGGCTAGACATCTAATCGATGAAGCGGTGTCGGCCGGAGCTGACTGCGTCAAGTTCCAGATGCGCCATGCCGCATCAATGTATCAGCCGGACAACGACTTAGACGAGGGCAGGGATTTAGGTGCTGAATACACGCTTGATTTGTTGAAGCGCTTTCAGTTAAGTGATGTTGATATGTGCAAGGCATTTGATCATTGCAAGGAGAGAGGAATTCTTCCACTCTGCACGCCATGGGATGGTGAAAGTCTGGTTGTTCTCGAACGATATGGTATGACCGCATATAAGGTGGCATCTGCAGATCTCACAAATCATGAACTATTGACATCCATTGGACTGACTGGCAAGCCGATACTTTGCTCGACAGGGATGTCATCTGAAGCTGAAATCAAACAGGCTGTGCATATATTTAGAAAATGCAACGCCAGTTATGCACTTCTGCACTGCAACTCGACGTATCCAACGCCGCTCAAAGACGTTAATCTCAACTATTTATCTCGCCTAAAGTTGATCGGGAATGGATGTCAAGTTGGTTACTCGGGCCATGAGCGCGGGTTTTACGTCCCTGTCGCCGCAGTGTGCAAAGGTGCCCGGATCATTGAAAAACACTTCACTTTGGATCGCAACCTGGAAGGAAACGACCACCGCGTTAGTTTGTTGCCACATGAGTTTGGCGAAATGGTAAGGACAATTCGCCAGATTGAGGAGTCTTTTGGTTCCGGTGATATTCGTCGTATTACGCAGGGTGAGACAATGAATCGGGAGATATTGGCCAAGAGTTTGGCTGCGCGTCGAGCCCTCCAGATTGGCCACCGCATCATAGAAGCCGATATCGACACACGCACGCCAGGCAGCGGTCTTTCACCAAACCACCGCTCCGATCTAGTTGGTCGCTTGACAAGCAGAGCTTTGGAGGCTGGCGAATTATTCTATCCCTCGGACTTGCGAAATGGCTCCATAAATTCGAGGAACTACTCTTTCAATCGACCGTTTGGGATACCTGTACGTTATCACGACATTGCTCGGATGGTTGACAAGTCAAACATCGATCTGGTCGAATTTCATTTCAGCTACCGGGATATGGATCTCAACCCATCACAATATTTGGATAGCAACGGATATGCCCTTGACTTCGTAGTGCACAGCCCCGAACTATTCGCCGGTGATCACCTATTGGACCTAAGTGCTGAGGATCCTGAATATCGAAATCGATCCATGAGGGAACTACAGCGTGTCATTGACCGTACACGTGATTTAAAAAAATATTTTAAACGGGCTGAACGTCCAAAGATTGTTGTAAACGCTGGCGGCTTTACGTTGGACCGTTTTATACCAATAGCGGATCGTGCTGAACGATATGCAAGAATAGGCGCTGCGCTGACCATGTTGGATACAGAAGGCGTCGAGATCCTTCCACAAACCATGCCACCTTTTCCATGGCATTTCGGTGGTCAACGTTTTCACAATCTATTTATAGACGCTTCCGACATACAGGAATTCTGCAATAAATATGGCATGCGCATATGTTTGGATATTTCGCATTCAATGCTCGCATGTAATCTCGCCAATCGGTCCTTCAAGTCATTCCTGGAAGAAGTAGCACCACATGCAGCACATCTGCATCTTGTGGACGCCGAAGGCACTGATGGAGAGGGTCTCCAAATTGGCGAAGGGAGCATTGACTTCGCAGTGGTTGCAGCGGAGTTGAATAGGCTGTGTCCAACTGCTTCATTTATTCCAGAAATATGGCAAGGACACAAGAACGACGGAGAGGGATTTTGGATTGCGCTTGATCGTCTTGAGAAAATACTTTCATGAAAATGACTCGAATAGTTTCGAAGTTGCGGAAAATTCCGACTTTGGCAGTCAAAACATTCATTTTGGCAAATGCGATTGTCCGAATTAGTCGTGCCGGTAATAACCAAAAAAGAATTGGACGTCTTGCGCAAACAATGACACTTATTCTTACTCAATTTTCCGTTTTGAGTAGAATTGTCAGGTCATCGAGATCAGACGCTTCAAGTATTCCACATAATAACGAAAACTTGCGATTTTGCTTGGTTTTGGGCAATGGCCCATCATTATCCAATGATATTGATTTTCTCTTACCAGTTTCACGCCACCTAGATATTTTATGTGTAAACGACTTTGCTATTACAGACTTATATGGATCAATACAGCCTAGATATTATGTTTTTGCTGATCCTTGTTGGTGGCTGGCAGACTCTCCAGCGGTTATTGTTGCTCGTAGAGAAAAAGTATTTGGCGCTATAGTTAACAATACTACTTGGGATTTGCATATTTTTGTACCATATGAAGCTTATGAATATTTTCAACGTGTTTTTTTGGACTCGAGAAGTGTTAGCGTTCACTACTTCAATAACGATGGATGCGGTAGTAATTGCAGCTTCGCACATTCGTTATATGACATGGGACTTGCGATGCCATTTTGCCAAAATGTACTTGTTGCTGCGCTTTACATGACGCTGCGGTTAAATTATAAAAAGATAATAATTGTTGGAGCAGATCATTCATGGCATCAGTCCCTGCTTCTTGATGACAACAATCTAGTATGCATGAATAATCGTCATTTTTACGATCAAGAAACCTCTCTATCACCTTGGAGTAAAGATGGAACTGTTGACAATATTTGGTCTATGGGTGAGCTATTTCATGCGCTTGCAAAAATGTTTGAAGGATATGAGGAAATAGAAAAATACTCACTCTATAGAAATGCCAAAATTTATAATGCAAGCTCAATGACCTTCATTGATGCATTTCAGAGAAGGAATATATTATCTTTAATAGAGGATATATGGACGTCAGTTGAGGGTAGGCCATCGGAGATGGGTGGGCAGTAATATTTTGCACCGATTAACTTTACAGTTTGCATTGTACTGATCAATAATTTTATCCATGCACAATATTTTTTCCCGTTTTCTAAGTCGCCTCGTGGAGAAGTATAAGAAGTCTTGTATCGCAAAGCAAGATTCTGCACGATTTCGCTTGCTTGTTGAGGAGAACCACACCTGCCGGTTACTCTCAGGTGCACTGGTGAATGTTTCATTCGGAGAGTATGTTGCAATTCTCGAAGGCTCAGTTGTTTACGATGCTCATATTTCGGATTTCAGCTATATATCAAATTATTCTCGTATTAGCAATGTTGAGGTTGGCAAATTTTGTTCAATCGGTTCAGGCGTTCATATTGGGTTGGGCATGCATCCTGTCAGAGGCTTTGTCTCGACATCGCCAGTTTTCTATAGTCCGGAGAATCCAGGCTGCCCCCTATCCGTGCAAAAGTTTAAAGTATTTAGTGATGGCGCCCCGAGAACAGTTATTGGAAATGATGTTTGGATTGGTACTAACGCAATTATTCCCGGGGGAATAAATATCGGTACAGGGGCAGTTGTAGCCGCTGGCGCAGTCGTAGTAAAGGATGTGCCGCCCTATGCTGTTGTGGGAGGCAATCCTGCTCAAATCATTAGATATCGTTTTTCGGAAGACCGGATCAAATTTCTTCTAGAGTCTCAATGGTGGAACTGGCCTTTGAAAGAGCTCTTCCGATGCGTGGATGACTTTTCGGACATTGAAAAGTTCGTGGTTAGATCAACTTCTGCTGCTCACGCTAAATCATGAGTCTTAAATCTGTAGCACGATATTGCCTCAGGAAGTTTGGCTTGGACATTTATCGCTATTCTCCAACTACACATTCATCGCCGCTAAATTTTTCGTTGCAAAGGTTCGGCATTGATTTGGTTCTTGACGTTGGCGCTAATCAAGGCCAGTTTGCTTCCGAGATTCGTCGTGGCGGCTATACGGGCAACATCGTTTCATTTGAACCTCTCACCGACGCCCACGGAATGTTGTTGCAAGTCGCCCATGTCGATAAAAAATGGGAAGTTTTCCCGCGTTGTGCAATCGGTAATCGCAATGGTGAGGTCGAAATCAACATAGCTGGAAACTCCCTCAGCAGTTCAATTCTACCCATGCTGGAATCGCATCGCGTTGCAGCCCCAGATTCGATATATCTCGGACAGGAGACTGCGCCTATTCATACTCTTGATTCTGTTGGTATGCCCTATTTGAAGAAGTCCAAAGCACCTTTTCTGAAGATTGACACTCAAGGTCTTGAATGGCAAGTACTCGATGGCGCACGAATCAGTTTGGCGCGGAGCCGGGGGGTATTGATTGAACTCTCATTGGTGCCGCTTTACGAGGGCCAGCATATGTGGTTAGATATTGTGACTCGCATGGAGGCAGAGGGGTTTATCTTGTGGGCCTTTGCACCGGTTTTTTCTGATCCTGAGGACGGTCGCACACTTCAGGTTGATGGCGTTTTCTATCGTGCTTGATGTTTGCAATGACGATCTGATGATCTCGAGTTAGAGATCTTCGCTATTTTCGATAAACGTATTTGAGTTATCAACACATTGCTGTTGTGTTCGAGTTGATGCATTATAAATATTTACCCCCTAGGTACTAAATTGAAAATTGGAATTCAAAACTGTTGGCCTAACTTAGAATATTCAGCTGAACGGGAGTTCATTGCCCGGTTCAAGCGATCGTGCTTAAAACTAGACTGGGTATGTATTGAGGTTATAACATCACAAGATATTATTGAAGCAAATGTCGATTGCGTCATAGTGACGCATGAGTTTTCGCCGAAGCTAACCAATATCCCGACGATAGGTCTACTTTGGAGTCCTCCAGAGTTTTATCGTGATGACCCTATCAGGGTCCGCTCCATTCTTAGCTACGATGGTTACCTAGCGGGCTCGGATTCCGTCCGGCAATATCTGGAAGACTTGTTTTTTTCCACCGGTAGAGTTTGTTTAATTTCAGACTGGGATTTCCTACCTACGGCACCCAGCACAATATTTAACCCACCTTCCCTTCAGGATCCCTCGTTGTTCTACGCCGGGGTTCACTGGGACAACAATCGGCACAAAGAACTCATGCATGGATTGTCAAAATCACTGCCGATCGAGTTTCATGGCGATCCCGAGAGATGGGCCCGCTTTGGTAAGTCCTACAAAGGTAATATTCCATTTGATGGTTTTAGCATCTTTGAAAAAATTCGTGCTGCGGGAGTAGCACTCTGCTTGCACCGCGATGAGCATCTGAAACATGGGGTGCCTTCCATGCGAATTTTTGAATCAGCTGCAGCTGGCGCTGTCATCATTACGGAGGATTCTACATTTGCCGTAAGCAATTTTGGTGATTCAATTCTCTACGTGGCGCAATCAGCAAGCGATGCAAGCAAACTTATTCAGATTCAAAATCATTACAAGTGGGTGTGCACTCACCCGATTGAAGCACTCGAGTTAGCAACCAAGTCTCACGCTATATTTGTGCAGAAATTTTCCTTAGAGTCAATGCTTGCCGGATTGCCGACTTTTTTGGATAAAATACGAATCGGTAATCATTTTTCTGGTGATATGGTTGATATATCAACTGCGAAAGTTGAAGTTATCGTAAGAATAGGGGGTAGGAGTCTTTTCTATATTGAACGATGTCTCGATTCAATAGCAGCGCAGAGTTATCCGTATATCGGTCTAACCCTTGTTAGCTATAAGGAAATAGTTGGATTAGACCGTTTACTAGAAAAGTATGCTGTTAGATTTGAAATCATTAAGAGGATTGCGTCGGACCCAACCGGGTTTAGAAGTACTTCACTTTGGGATGGCATGCGCACTCTGGACGGAGAGTATTTCTGCAATCAAGACGATGACGACACGATGCACCCTAATCATGTAAGTTCTCTTGTTGCTTTGCTTGCAAGCGATGACACCGCACAAGTTGCTTATAGCGGCTGCATTCAGGTTCAGGATGAACCGGGCCACTATTACGATCAACCTAATTTCAGAGGGCCGATTGGGTTGAAAATTCCTGAAAATCGACAATTGATTTTTCTCGAGCAATTCAACAGAGAGCGACTGCTGCGTTTTGATAATTTTGTTCAATCAAACGCTTGGTTGGCAAGATCATCTATTCTCAAGGCGCGGGATCTAATTGATCCCAAACTTGTTGTAGTCGAAGACATGTACCTGTATTTTCTTTTTCTACGCTCTGGAGACTTTCTATTCTCTTGGAGGCCCACCGCAAACTGGCACTGGCGTTCGACGAGCAAAGATAACTCGATGATGATGGAGACGTGTCAGGCGGAATCTGGGCAACGGGTGAGACTGCGCACACAGTTCTTTGGGTTATCCGAGGAACCTTTAACGATTCTCGATGTTCTGCGTCCTTTTGTAAGCTACCTTTGGAAAAGATATCCTCGATTGAAAAAGAGTTTTCAATATTTGAGAAAGAAACTGACTCAGGAAGTTTGATCTATACCTCTATTAACTCGAATAGAAGATGTACCCTCTGTTTTTTCTCAAAGTTTCTTTCAGCTGTCGAAGTCTAGAAGCTGCATAGTAACTCCAGTATAAATGCTATTAAGTGTAATTACTGTTGTCCGTAATGGTTCAGAGACCATTTCGCACACGATTGACAGTGTTCGCAAGCAACGTGATGCCCGTTTTGAACACATAATCATTGATGGTGCATCGACTGACCAGACAATAGATATTGTTAAATCGTATCATCACGATGAGCTGCGTTGGATCTCGGAACCTGATCTTGGCATCTATGATGCAATGAACAAGGGTATCGCTATGGCCCATGGCGAATGGATCCTGTTTTTGGGTGCTGATGATGAACTTGCCGATAGGTCCGTACTAAGTGACATTTTTTTCGGTCAGGGGATTAGTCAATATGATCTTATATGTGGTATGAGTACTTATCGCAATGGTCGCGCTTGTATTCCTCGACTTGATTGGCATACACTCATTTTTAATACTATTCACCATCAGGCAGTTTTCTACAACAGGCGACTCTTTAGTGGTTTTAAGTATCGTACTGATATCCCAGTGGTGGCAGACTATGAATTGAATCTCTATGCATATCTCCACAGATTGCCGGTTCTATTTCTTGATCGCCAAATATCCGTCAGCGGTATTTTTGGAATTAGTCACACTTCAAGCAAATTTGGCAATTGTCTGGATGCATATCGAATCCGCAGGTCGTATATAGGTGCTGTGAACAACTTTTTATTATTGGGTATGGCGATCATTGACTTGATCATTGTTCGAGTAAAAAAAGTATTGCCAAATTTTGGATGATTGATTTACTGCTCTATTTTTCTGTTCTTCTATGAAAACTCTCTTGAAAACACTACTGCGCTGGATCCATATTCTAGGGTCGGGTTTCGTGGGCTATTTTTTGGACCGTAAGTATCTGGACTCAAATGTTCCAATGTCAGATTTGGTTAGCCACAGAAATTACATGAGGTATTTGTCAGATGCTGGTAATCACAAGAATCTGCGGATTCTTGAGATCGGAAGCCGCGAAGTGACTGGGGCATCCTCTGCGCGCAAACTTTTTTCCGATGCGGAGTATGTAGGTTTTGACCTTTATCCAGGTCAGAATGTCGACGTGGTTGGCGACGCGCATAAGCTCAGTCGATATTTTGGCAGGGATCGGTTCGACATTATCTATTCCAGCGCAGTATTTGAACATTTCGCCATGCCATGGGTAGTCGCAACAGAGATTTCTAAGCTCTTGAAGGTTGGTGGTTTGGTTTTTGTCGAGACGCACATGTCGTTTTCATCACATGAGCGACCATGGCATTTTTTCCAGTTTAGCGACATGGCCCTTAGAGTACTCTTTTCTCCGGCTTTGGGCTTTGAGTGCATTGAGGCCGGTGTTTCAAATCCAATGGTTGGGAGATTTTCAATCCATGCGGACAGATATCTTCGATTGAAGCCAATCGGTGGTTTGTATTGCCACAGCGAATTTCTTGGCCGCAAGATCAAAGAGGTTGCGCAATTTGATTGGGGTACTGTTGAATTGAGCGAAGTAGTGGGACAAACGACATATCCAGCTCCAGAGTCTGTATAAATCAGTTTATGAGCCGCCGTTTACATTGCCCCATCTGCTTGTGCAGCGCATCATTTACGCCGCATACAAAAGCGTATGCCTTTCTTGCACGTTGTTGCTCCAGAAGTGCCATTTCAATGAACCCCAGTAACAGTCGCACCAACCGACGAGCACACCAAGCGGGCTCGGTTCGCCAATAGTTTGATACCGTAACCACGGTGTTTCGAGCAATATAGTACTTTCGCACTGGAGGGTGGTTGGGCAGGATACCCAGGAACGGCAGTCGTACCCCACCAAGTCTTCCCACACTGTGTGTCATCACAGGCTTGCGGCTGATAACGATGACGTGGCCGTGTGCTCTGGCGCGGAGACAGAACTCATGATCCACTTGATCAATGAAGAAGTCCTCCCGAAAACCCCCAATGGATCGGGCCATACGAACGTCAATCAAACTACCCGACGTAATCACTGTTTTTTGCTCCAAATAGTCACCATCTTGATGGCCATTCGGAACCTTCGTTTTGTTCGCTTGGGGGTCAAAGTAGTTGCTGCCGATCACCAGTGGTTTTGGTTGGCAAGTCTCCGACACCCTGAGAAGCGTTGGTACCATTTCTGGGTGGCACCGTGTGTCTTGATCTAGCGTCAGTATCCATTCGTACCCTTCACTTGCAGCGAAATCCAGCCCTTGGTTGAGAGCCGCCGCAATGCCTTTATTTGCCCGATTCTCGACAACTGCTACCTGTGGAAATTCGTCGACCAGCCGCTTCATATCAAGGGCACTACTTTTTGCAGAAGTGTTGTCGATGATCACTACCTTGGCGACCTGCGGTACCAGTTGCCGTAAACGCTCAACAAATCCTACGTCTGGAAAATAGGTGACAAAGACTGCGCAGACCGATACGGCTGATAGAGGGGTCATGTGTTTAGCCAGTTCCTCAGCCAATCCTGGGTACGCGCAACGCCCTGCTCCAGTCCAACGACAGGCTGCCATCCCAGTCGATTGTTTAGACAGGAAATGTCCAAAACCACGCTACGAACATCTAAACCTCTTGCCGCGCGATTGAGCGTCTTTAATTGATGCCCACAGGCCGCATCGACCACACTTTTGACATGATTGATGCTGTAGCCAAGGCCACTGCCCAAGTTATAGGTTCCCATGTCGTCGGATAGTTGGATTAGCCTTAAGGTTCCTTCTACAAGATCGTCAATGTAGATAAAGTCCCGCACATTTTCACCATCGCCCCAAATTTCAAGCGTCGTACCGAGGCGCACGTGTTCGAGCATGGTGCGGATCAAACCAAAACCGCTGCGCAGATTCTGGCCTGGCCCGTAGGCGTTGGAGGGGCGAAGAATGGTTACCGAATGGCCAGTCGCTCGCAACTCCTGGCAAGCAGCTTCTTGCGCTACCTTTGCGACACCGTAGGGCGACAGCGGTGCCAATGGGGCATTTTCAGCCACCGGCAACTGCAAGGGGTTGCCGTACACGGTGCCACCTGAAGAAAAGTAGATGAGATGGATTTGCTGCTGCCCTTTCAGACATTCCACCATGTGCCGCGTTAGATCGATATTGCTCTGCTCTAGCGCTGGTTGTCCTGTCGATGAGCCTGGCGTGGTACCGGTGGCCAGATGGACCACGGTGCTGCAACTTGGCAATATCTCTTTCAAACGGTGCACGTCTGCTCGGCCAAGCACCTGCACTGGTATTTTTTCCGTGCGCAGTCGACTGGCCAACGCACCCCCAATGAAACCTGTTCCACCCAGCAATAGAACTTGTTTACTCTTCACACCAAGGGCTTCAACAGTTCTCGATAGGCTTGTGCGTACCGGTTGGCACAATCGTCCCAAGTGCCGATAGAGTCTTTGATCCATTCACGCGCCAATTCGCCAGAGTGCTGATTATTTTCAGCTTGCTCCAGCCAAGCCAACCCCTGCTCTACTTCGAGTCGAGAGGCTGCTAACCAACCAGTTTCTTGGTGCTGCAGCATGTTGCGATGTGCCGGCAAGTCAGTGGCCAACACGGGCAATCCTGAGGCCATGGCTTCCAACATTACTTGTGGGCGTCCCTCGTCGTGGCGGCTCAAAGTTATCAGGCCGCGCGCCATAGGAAACCACTTCTGCTGCAACTCTGCCGGATGGGTGGGGCCGTGGTAGTGGACCCATGACGGCACATCGACAGTCTCTTGCATGGGTCCAAACAAGTGCAACTGCCGCGTTGGTCCAAAGAGCCCGTCGCCCCATGCGAACAGCTCGCCGAGCTTGGCGTGCGTGAGACGGGTGACAGCGATCCAGTGGTGCACGTTGTCTGGTGCGGGAACGCGGACCACATTAAACCACGCGTCATCCACTCCAAAAGGGACAGTGCGCACTTCGACTAAGTCACCAAACATATGGCGCAACGTCGGGGCCATCCATTCGGCATTGGGGGCCAAAATGGCGCGGCGCTGGCGCAGCATCGCTCGCAACAGAAGACGCATGCCAGGGAGTCGCAACAGGCCAAAGTCGCTTCCCAGTACAGTGATAAGCGCTGGCGTGCGAGTCCCCCATAGAGGCAGCGCGTTTTGCAGCCAGTTGGCATGCACCACGTCGACGGGTTGGCGCCGGTAGGCTCTGCGCAAGCGCAGCAGAAATGACAGCACTGTGCCCAACGCCAACACCCGTCGCGTGCGCAGCAGGTGTGCTATCCCACCCTGTTCGGTTAAGCGTCCAAGCCAACGCGCATCAGAAGCGCTTGCGGTCTGCGCGGCATTTTTTGGCAAGTCGCCCGGTGGAGCCCAAACTGACACGCAAAGTTCACTTTGCCGTGACAACGCAGCCACCATATTGGCAATGAAGCGGCTGCGCCAGTCCTGACTGTTTTGAGGGTAGGAAGAACTGCTCAGCAGGATGTTCACGCTACGGACCTTCAGTGTCACTTGTGTCGATATTCTTGAAATGCAGTGCTGATACTTGCTCCGACACTATTCCCACTAAAAAAGTGAAGATCGCCGAGATAAAGAGTAGGGCGCTCATGTTGGTGAAGCGCCCAGCGCTGAAGAAGGTGTACGCGTAGTAGCCAACCCCTGTGAGAAAGAAACCTGCGCTGACCGGCAAGAACAACCTCTGGGGCGAAAACAGCGTGCCGATTTTGATAATGATTAACAGGAAGCGAACACCATCACGCAGCGGGTGAATATGGCTGGTGCCGCTACTACGGCGCGGCGAGTGAATTGGCACATAAGCAACGCTGTAACCCGCGCGAAAAAAACTCATGGTGATGGTGGTCGGGTAAGAAAAACCGTTGGGCAACAAATACAGGAATTGACGAAATCGTCGGGCTCGAACCACACGGAATCCTGACGTTAAGTCCGCTATGGGTTGCATCACCATCCAACTGGCGAAGCGGCTAAAAACGTCATTGGCGACTGCACGGTGTACACCTGCTTGCGAGCCAGACTGGCGCGCACCAACCACCATGTCATAGCCTTCATTGAATTTCTCAAGAAGTGCAGGTATGTCTTCAGGCTTGTGCTGCCCATCTGCGTCCATGAATATGATGACGTCTCCCTTAGCCGCGCGCGCGCCAGTTTTAATGGCCGCTCCATTGCCTTTTGGATAGGGGTGGCTGATAACCCTGACAAGATGGGTGGCGCAGACGGCACGGGTATCGTCGTCTGATCCGTCGTCCACCACAAGAATCTCCGCTCCCGTCACCACGCCCACCAGCTGTGGAAGCATGCCCCGAAGCCCCACCGCTTCGTTGCGAGAAGGGATTACGATGGAGATGCGCGGCGAGAGGTTCATTTCCGAGGGGCTGCGAGATTCATGGTGGGGTGATGTTAATCGCCGTCAGCAATTCTTCCAGTGTGTTGCGCTCGTCTACCGACAATTTGGCGCCGCGCAGAACCAGCAACAGGTCTTTAGCGGCTTGGCGCTCACCGGAAACGAACAGCAATTGTGCCCATTTCAATCTATTGCTGCTTTCCAATGGGTTGAGTTTTAGCGATCGCGCCAATGCCGCGCGTGCCGCCGCCATGTCATGCTGATGTAGCCATAAATAGTCCGCGTGCCAAGAATGCAATATGGCAGCCACGCCCGTGGAGACGGTCGGATTCGCTAAAGCGGCACTAAACAAACCATCGACTTCAGTCCGGGCAAGGCACAAGGCACCAGCATTCATTTGCTCCTTGATGTTGTACAGAACGGTGCGGTCGCCCGGTGCAAACGGAGTATGGCCCAAGCGTTGGGTTAGATTGTCCACATCCGCCGGGCCTACACTGTGCGCCTCATGGCAACGGAGCTGGATCAGCCCAAGAGCCGCCAGCTTGAAGTGGGGATCCACCACGTGGGCGACTTCAAGGTGTTTGCGGGCCAATGCTCTCGTCTGTGGCGTTGGTGTAACGGATCCTAAAAGTGTTGCGCCGGCCTCGTACTGTGTGCGGGCAGAGGCCGGATGATTCAGCGCCTCCATTTGCGTGCGACGCACCGGCTCGCCATATTGGTAAGCCCTGAGCGCTGTCATTCCCACACAAACAGTTAGCGCTGATCCGGTGAACATAACGATGGGCACTCTGGCTCGTTCTTTCGCCTCAAAGGCCAGGGAGACGCCCTGCGCGGCAGCCAACAATAGGCCAAAAAACGGTAGATAGTTACGATGCTCATGCGCAATTTCCAGCGGCAACACGGTGGATTCCAGCGAATGACCAATAAGAAACCACGCCAAACCAAAAGCAACCAGTGGCGCACGTCTACGCAGCAGAACAATTGCCGCCGCCACTGCGACCAGGCCAATCAGTGAAGGTAAAGTCGTCCATGGAGACAACAGGCTGTTGGATATCGCCAGGTCATCGTGGTGCAGACCAAATGCACCCAGGCGTGGCGCCACCACAAGGCCGATGTAAAACCACAGCACGCGCCCTTCGGTGAAGACCCGCTCGGTCAGAGTGAAGTCACGCAGCGCGTAGCCGTTCCACAGCCACCAGGACGCAGGACTTAGAATAAATTTGGCTCCAGCCCCCGTGCACACTATTGCTGCAGCTATAAATATTATAGCAAATCGATCTAATCGACGTGTGATTTGCCAGCGTATCAAAAGCTCCCATGCCAGCACAAAGACGGGAAACAAGGCACCGGTTTCCTTGCTGAACAAGGATAGCGGCCATAGCACCAGCCATGCCGCGGCAAGCGCAAAGTATGTGCGCCAACCATGACCGCAACGGCCCCAGATATGCAGATAGAAAGCCGCCAGAAGGAACAGTGCAGACAGGCTGGTCATGCGCTGCACCACGTACAACACAGCAAGCAGTTGAATGGGATGCAGCAGCCAAAATGCTGCCACGACGGCAGCGGTACGCTTGCTCGCTTGCGGGTTGTCCTGTCCAGCGATTGAGGCAGTTTTAAAAAGCTGTTGCGCTACTGCATAAATCAACACGCCGCACAGGGCATGAATCAGCAGGTTGGTGAGCTTGAAAGCAAAGGGGTCAAAACCGTGCACGTAGTAATTCAGCGCGAAGGTCAGCATGGCGACGGGGCGCCCTAGGGGCCCCGCGGTTCCGCTGTCCCAGGCTTGCTGCAATGCATCCCATGTCAGCGTTTCCAGCCGCAGCCCAGGCACCACAAGCAGGTTGGGACCGTCGTCAAAAAAGAAGCCACCAGATAACCCCGACCAGTAAACCACTGCCAGAACAATTGCGATACCCAGTGCGACAGTGGTACCAATGAGTCGGTATTGCATAGGTGAAAAAAAAGCCCCTTGGCGAGCCAAGGGGCTTTTCACTGATAGCAGTAGATCAGAAGTCCTTGCAAGAGCTTGGACGGAAGTTAGCTGGAACCGGAGATGTTCCGCCACCACAAGTCCAAGTCACTTGGCCGTTAGCTTGCGCAGTACCGCGCAGAATAATGGTCTTATCAGCAACCGTTATAGGCAAGCCAGAAGTAGATGCCGAGGCGGTCACAATAATATCCCCAACGTTAGATGCAGTACCAGTATAAGTAACCGATGCAACATACTTGGACACTTGTGTCTGCACACCCATGGAACCCGCTGACTTCAGCATCGTATTCAACTGGGAATACGCCTCAGACACTGCGGTTTTACCGGAGGAACCGGCCAAAATCACTTCGGACATTTTGGCGCGAACCATGTAGTCCTGATAGGCCGGCAGCGCAACAGCTGCCAAAATACCAATGATCGCAACCACGATCATCAACTCGATCAGGGTAAAACCCTGTTGAATAGAACGCTTCATAAAAAGCTCCTTTGATTAAAGAACAAAACACTCGGAACACGCCCGGAACAGCAGCAGATTCCGTGCCAGCATCATAAACTCGGTTTCCGCCCTTATTTACAAGAATTTAACCGCCAAATTCAAATCGGGTCATCTATTTTGTTACAAACTCAACCCGAAGTGACATTTTTGTCGCCCGCTAGCCCATCTGCACAACTAACCACTTGGTCAACTTGTCTGTGTAGTCGGGGTCAACCTTGGCGTCGCGCAAAACCCATTTGAAGGAATTTCCCAGTTGGGCCTTCTGGTAAGTATTGAGTGGATGATCCCGCTTGAATTGCAGGACTTGCCCGGCCATCTGGTGTAAGACTTTGTCGGCCTTTTGGGTAAAGGCCTTGTCACCGTAGCTCACCGTTGGCAGCATGTTCTGGATAAAGAACTGGGCAAGTTGTGCCCCAAACTTTTTGGCCTCGGCAGCATTGAACCAACTGAATATGATCATACTTGTACCGACTCCTTGCAATGTTGTGCATCTGACGGCCAATTATCACTGACGAAACGGGTTATCCATGGGCCTCCTGGATCGATTGCTGGCAACAGCACAACGTACATTGGCGGAAAGAGCTGGTGGCGAATCCGTTATTAGCTCTGCCGCACAACGGTTGTTGGACGAAGGCATGGCGCTGGAACAGCAAGGCAGTTCAGACCAGGCCCTGGAGAAATATGATGCTGCATTGCGACTAGTTCCATCGCTGGCGCGAGCACACTTTAATCGGGGAACTATTCTGTTGGACCGAGGTGATGCCGTGCAAGCACTACAGTCCTACGCGATAGCCATACAACTCAAACCGGACTCGGCTGCAACGTTTTACAACATGGGCAACGCCCATATGCAAATGGGTGCTCTATCAGAAGCCGTGGGAGCCTACACCAGCGCAGTGAAACTCAAGGCAGATTTTCAGGACGCGATCAATGCACTGGAGGCTGCAATAAAGCTGGAAGCGAGTGATGCAAATTTTCATTTCATGCGTGGGCTGGCGATGCAGGACAGTGGCCAAATGGAATTGGCCAAGAAGTCATATGAGCGCGCACTGTCCATTCAGCCAGGACATTTAGATGCCTGCAACAACCTGGGGACTCTTCTCGCTTCCGGAGGCAGCTGGGACGATGCAGTTGGACTTTACCGCAAGGCACTGGCTATCGACCCGGCAAATTTTGAGGTGTATCTCAATCTGGCGGCGGCACTGAAGAGCTTGGCCCGTCCGCAAGAGGCGATTGAATACCTCAAGCAAGCGGTGGAATTACGCCCTGGCAACGCAAGTGCAATCAACCAGCTCGGTGAAACTTTGTTGTTTGTCGAAGATTTTGACGCGGCTGCGGCCTGTTTCGGCCGTGCGTTTGAACTGGAGACAAACAATGCCAACTTTGTATTCAGCCAAGGATTGGCGTTACAGGCCATAAAACAATACCAAGACGCGTCCCAATGCTATCGCCAAGTCATCGCGCTCAACCCTCAATTTGCAGAGGCATACTGCAATTTAGGCGCGATTGAACGGCAACTCGGAAACAACGGCGCAGCGATTGAATATTTCGAACAAGCCATACTGAAAAAGCCTGCCTTTGCAGATGCTTTTTGTAACCTGGCCAATGCGCATCAGGCTTTAGGCAACCTGGATGCCGCAGAGCAAAACTACCAGAAGGCATTGAAACTGAGACCCGACTTCGCTGTAGCACACTGCAACTACGGGACAGTCTTCCAAAGCCGTGGTTTGCTTGATATAGCAAAGGAGAAGTACCTACAAGCCATCCGCCTGGACCCCAACTTGCACGACGCATACACAAACCTCGGTGTAGTTTTGAACAACAATCGACAGTTTGAGGATTCTATTGAGAGCTTTCACCGTGCCCTGGCTATCAAACCTGACTTCGCGCCGGCCCATGTGAATCTGGGCAATGTGTTGAAAGACATTGGCCAGGTAGAAGAGTCGCTGGCGAGTTTTCGCCAAGCCTTGAGCATTGACCCACAGAATTTGCAGGCGCGCAGCAACCTGCTTTTTGTTCTGAACTACCTCAATGAGCAGTCGGGCCAGTTGATGCTTAACGAGGCCAAGCGTTTTGGCGAAACCGTTACGCAAATGGCCAGGGCATATGCCGCATGGGAGGTTGGGAAGAACCCTGAAAAGCCCCTGCGCATTGGATTTGTGTCGGGCGACCTTTGCGGTCATCCGGTTGGCTACTTCCTGGTCGGCGTGCTGCATGCGTTGGCACAGGGCGCAGCCGACAGTTTGACGCTCTACGCATACCCCACGCGCGCCAACAGTGACGAAACAAGCAAGCGCATACAAGGCTTTTGCGCCGGTTGGAAATCTGCCATTGGGCTGTCGGATGCTGAACTTGCACGTCTGATTCATGCTGACAAAATTGATGTGCTGATTGATCTCTCGGGCCATACTGCCAACAGCAGATTGTCTGTATTCGCCTGGAAACCGGCCCCAATACAAGTGAGCTGGTTGGGGTACTTTGCCACTACAGGTGTGGCCGAGATGGACTATTTCATTGCCGACCCGTGGACTCTGCCGCAAAGTCAGGAGGAATTTTTTGCGGAGAAGATTTGGCGACTGCCGGAAACACGCCTTTGCTTTACCGCACCCGAAGTCGATGTGGCAATTACGACATTGCCAGTGATGGCGAACGGGTACATCACGTTTGGCTGCTTCAACAACCTCACAAAAATGAATGACATGGTTGTTGAAGTATGGGCACGCATACTCCATGCCGCGCCGACGAGCAAACTTTTCTTGAAGTCGCAACAAACCGGAGAACCAACACAGCGAGAAAAGCTTTTGAAGCGCTTCTCTAAACGCGGCATCCCTGACCAGAGACTCATTCTGGAAGACTACGGCCCACGCGAGCAATACCTGGCAGCGTACCAGCGCGTGGATATCGGACTAGACCCATTTCCATACCCAGGAGGGACGACAACGGCCGAAGCGCTTTGGATGGGTGTACCCGTGCTCACCCTCGCCGGAGAAGCCTTTATTGCGCGCCAAGGCGTTGGCTTGATGATGAATGCCGGGTTGGCTGATTGGATTGCCAGCGACCCTGATGACTATGTGCAGAAAGCGCTGGCCCATGCCAGCAACATTTCAGCACTTTCTGCCCTTCGTGCACGCTTGCGTCAACAAGTGTTGGCGTCCCCGGTGTTTGACGCGCAAAGATTTGCCATGCATTTCGATGAAGCGCTGCGCACTATGTGGCGAGTATGGTGCACAACGGACTCAACTCATCCGCAACCGACCAGTGACGGAAATCATGGGCCTGTTTGACCTTATTTTCGGACGCAGAAGCAGTGCGCGTGAGACTGCAACAGCGTTCGAGCCACTGAATCTGCAAAAGGCTAAGAAGTTGCTCGAAGACGGGAAGTTGGAGGAGCAACAAGGCCGTGGCGAAGGCGCACTAAAGTGTTACGACGAGGCCATTGCTCTGATGCCTGAATTGGCCCATGCCCACTTTTACCGAGGCACCCTGCTTCTGGAAAACGGCGATGCCTCTGGCGCGCTATCGGCCTTTCAGGAAGCCATAAAGCTCCAACCGAACTCCAAGTCAGCGTACTACAACATGGGCCATGCCCATTTCCAGATGAAGGCGTTTGATAAGTCAATTGTGGCCTACGAGCAGGCGCTTGGAATCGATCCAGAATTTGCAGTTGCCCATGTTGCTCTAGGTCTTTCATTTGAAGAAATCGATCAGACTGAACATGCCGTTTCCTGCTACAACAAGGCGTTGGAGCACAGCCCGAATAACGCCAAAATTTACGCCAATTTGGGTTCTGCACTGAGCAAACTGTGTCGGATTGATGACGCAATTGCAAATTTTCGACATGCTCTTCGATGTGACCCAAACTTCACAGAGGCCTACAGCAATTTGTTGTTAGTGTTGAATTTCTTGGCCGATAAGCCTGCCGCGGATGCGTTTATCGAAGCCAAGCGATATGGCGAGTTAGTTGAAAGAAGGGCAAGGCCTTACACGCAATGGAAAGTCATTGCTGAACCTGCCCGGCGCTTGCGGATTGGATTGGTTTCAGGTGATTTGCGCGCACACCCGGTTGGCTATTTCATCGAAAGTCCACTGGCGGCACTGAAGTCGTCATTTACGGACCGACTGGAGATATTTGTCTACTATAACCATGCGTCGTCAGACGCCGTGACTGAACGCATTCAACACTACAGCCATGCATGGCGACTTGTTTCCGGACTGACGGCTGAAAATATTGCCCAAACAATTCATGATGACGCTATCGATATCCTGATTGATCTCACCGGGCATACTGCCAATAACCTTTTGCCCGTGTTCGCATGGAAGCCTGCC
>Ga0247844_1002873_pt1 | contig 26804 bp, 25 predicted proteins | sample LaCtaG_FD_192421 | JGI IMG/M metagenome (GOLD analysis project Ga0247844, IMG submission 192421) | Freshwater microbial communities from meromictic Lake La Cruz, Castile-La Mancha, Spain - LaCruzMarch201714.5m_1 | ecosystem: Environmental > Aquatic > Freshwater > Lake | place: Spain: Castile-La...
TGTTGGGTTAGCTCGTCACGTTGTTGGGTTAGCTCGTCACGTTGTTGGGTTAGCTCGTCACGTTGTTGGGTTAGCTCGTCACGTTGTTGGGTTAGCTCGTCACGTTGTTGGGTTAGCTCGTCACGTTGTTGGGTTAGCTCGTCACGTTCACTCATTAAACTAAATAATGTCGCATTAATTTGTTTTTGAGTTTCGAATTTAAAGCCATCTGAATATATGACTTTACTTTTCATATGCTTCCAACATTTCACTCCAATTAATGATTACTTCTTTTGATCTTAACAAAGCTAATTCGTTGAATTGTTCGGACTCAATACTCTTTATTTTAGAAAGCACTTCGCCTATGTCTGAGTAACTCTGAACTGAAAAGTCCTTTAAATCCCAGTATTTTCCGTAATTTATTGATTTCTCAACAAAAATAGAGATCCTGGGCACACCATAAGACATAGCAACTATGCGAAAATGAAGACTGGAGGCAACTACTAGATCAGCAGATGCAATTTCTTTCACAATATTTAAGGGATCGATGTCAAATAAAATGTTTATCCAATTGGATCTGATTCTATTTACTACTCCTGCTAGATTAAGGTATGCCTTGAAGCTATCGTGTCCAGGTGCGATACCTGCAATAACAAGAGTAATTGATTCAAAATCTGAAAAATTGGCGAGCAACATCTCAACAGTTCCACTAAAATGTTGTTTCAAGATTACGTCAGAAATTTGTAAAACCAACTTAGTTTTATCTGTTAATAATTGAGATTCAAATGGATGGATCTTTGAAATAACATGAACTAGATCTGGGGTTAAAGTCGCTTTTACGCCTAAGTTCGCTAAATTAGACTGGGTGAGCGGATCCCGAACTGATATCCACATTGCCGAATTCAAGGAATCAACCAGGTATTTACTTTGCGCCAGATCAAGTGTTGGAATTCCTGTCCCACCAACACCAAAAAAGAACCTTCTAATAGGTTTAGATCCATATTTCTCAGGTAATACATATTGAAGTGGGCGTTCAAATTCTCCATTGTTGCTTTGGGAAGACATTTCCGCAGCCACTTCCGCGGAGTATGCAAGAGTTTCTCCACCTATATGAAAGACGGATGGTTCTTTAGTTTCAGCAATAAAGGTTTTGAGTTTTGAAAAATTGCCCACTGAGGGATTAATACCCATGCCAAAATCTTCGAAATCATAAAGCCATTCACAATTCTTGGGTTTCAATAATTCTTCAGCGCAATAGGCCATCAACCAATCGCCAAAGTTGTGACGCTCAAATGCCCCAAAGAGGCCGAGAGAGTTTTCCCTATTGTTCATAAGAATTTTTACTTGTTGGGACAAGGCCTCTTGAAGTTAGGTCAATCAAACTTGGCGCCATCTTATCCTTGTCGGATAACTTGAGTGAATTGAGATCCAAACCCCACTTAATTCCAATATTTTCATCAAGAGGATTTATTTCAAACTCATCTGTTGGTGAAAAAGCGGTCGATACCAAGTAAGCCACTGCGGTGTTGTCTTCTAGTGCTAGGAAACCGTGGCCCAAACCTTCGCTTATCAAAACTGCTTTTCCTGAATCACCCTTCAACTCAATATCGATCCACTGGCCAAAAGTCTTTGAATCTGAGCGGATATCCACAATCACATCTTGTATCGAACCTGACACACACGTAATCCATTTTGCCTGCCCCCGTGGAGCGATGCTGTAGTGGATCCCTCGAAGCGTTCCTGATGACGAGAGTGAGATATTTGCTTGCTCAATTCCGAAGTATTGACCCGTAGCAGCCTTTACGTCTTCTGACTTAAACCACTCACGGAAGAATCCTCGGTCATCACTCCACACAGGTGACTCCGCAAGCCAAACGCCTTCAATGCCAAGTGATGATAACTTCATGTGTCTATTCTTCCGCTTTCACTGCAGAAATGATTGCAGGCATAGCTTCGGCGAGCGCGATTCGCCAATCTCTCATCGCCTTAACCGAAGTTTTAGCCCATGCATCGTGACTTAAGACAGAATATGAAGGTCGCTTTGCAGGGCGCGGGTACTCACTCGAAGAAACTGGGATTAGGCGACCAACATCAGCGCCAGCAAGTTTGAATATCTCCTGTGAAAAATCAAACCATGTTGCTTGTCCTGAATTAGTACCATGATAAACACCTGCGGGGCAAGATGAAGTTCCAAGCTCAACTAACTGTTTTGCAAGATCCGTGGCAGAAGTTGGCTGACCAGTTTGATCATTTACTACTCTGATTTCGCCTTCACCTTTAATTGCTAGCTTGGTTATTGTCTTCGCAAAGTTTTTCCCCCAAGGGCTGTAAAGCCAAGCAGTGCGCACTATGAAAGAGTTTTCCGAGTAGCTCCCTAGAACTCGACTCTCACCCAATGCTTTAGTTCGGCCGTAAGCAGATTGGGGGTTGATTTCGTCTTCGATCTGCCACGGTGTTTGGCTTTCTCCAGAAAAGACATAATCTGTTGAAACATGAATCAACTTCGAATTGGACAGCTTCGCAGCCAAGGCAAGATTTTCTGGCCCAACACTATTGACTCTAGATGCATCTATCTCGTGGCTTTCCGCCCCATCCACATCTGTCCAGGCTGCACAGTTGATAATTACAGTCGGAGAAAACTTTTTAATTGCTTCACTAACAGTTAACTTTTGGGTAATGTCTAAATCCTTAGAACTCCATGCATTAAAAGCAATCCCAATTTTGTCCAATTCTTGTGAGACCGCAATTCCTAATTGCCCTGTACCACCTGTAATCAACCAAGACATTAATAAATCAACGATTCTTGAGTGGCTTCCACCACGCTTCATTGTCACAGTACCACTGAATTGTTTTCCTTAAGCCATCTTCAAACTTAACTTGTGGTTCGTAACCAAGTTCGCGGTTAATCTTGTTCCAATCAACGCTATAACGAAGATCGTGCCCTTTGCGGTCTTCGACGTATTCGATTGAAGATTCATCAGAACCCATGGCTTCAAGAATCAGACTAGTGATCTCATTATTTGTTAGTTCACGCCCGCCACCGATGTTATAAACCTCGCCGGATCGTCCATTCATCAAAACTGAATAAATACCTCGGCAGTGATCATCAACATGAAGCCAATCACGAACATTCTTTCCATTTCCATACACCGGAACTTTCTTACCTTCTAAGAGATTTGTTATGAACAGTGGAATCAATTTCTCTGGAAAGTGATGTGTCCCGTAGTTATTGCTACAACGAGTAATGACAACATCCATGCCATGAGTTCTGCTGTAGGAACGAGCCAATAGTTCTCCACTTGCCTTGCTTGCAGAATATGGCGAGTTCGGTTGAATAGGCCAATCCTCAGTCCAAGAACCAGATTCAATAGATCCATAAACTTCATCTGTTGAAACCTGTAAAAATCTAATCTTTTTTCCAGAAGCTTTAATCGCGTCCAATAGAATTTGAACTCCCACGATGTTAGTCTGAATAAAATCTGATGACCCTGAGATCGAGCGATCCACGTGTGATTCTGCGGCGAAGTTAACAACTGCATCCACTTCCTTTAGTAAGTCAGTTACGACCACAGGATCACAAATGTCACCCTGCTTAAACTCATACCGAGATAAATTGGCCACTGAATCAAGATTGGTCCTAACACCTGCATAGGTCAGTTTGTCCAAGACGGTAACGCCAGAAACTCCTTGAAGTTCCCCTTTCGCGATCATTCTCACGAAGTTTGAGCCAATGAAGCCAGCGGCTCCTGTAACAAGTAACTTCAATTAATCGCCCCCATTGTGTCCTGTTTCTAACCTTACCCTCTAGAATTGCACAATGAAGGGAATAGTCCTTGCGGGTGGCACGGGTTCACGACTTTGGCCTATAACCCGATCGATAAGCAAACAGCTATTGCCCGTGTACGACAAGCCAATGATTTACTATCCGATCTCTACTTTAATGCTTGCGGGGATACGGGAAATTCTAATTATCACAACACCGCATGACCAGTCTCAATTTAAAGAGCTCCTAGGCGACGGATCAGAGTTGGGTGTTTCTTTTCAATATGCCACACAATTAGAACCAAAAGGATTGGCTCAAGCATTCACAATTGGAGAAGAGTTCCTTGCAGGCGACACATGCTTAATGATTCTGGGTGACAACATTTTTCATGGGGCAGGACTTGGTCGCGACATAATCAGTGAACTCCCGACTTCAGGTGCGCACATTTTCACTTACGAGGTGGCAAATCCTGCTGACTATGGAATTCTCGAAACAAACCAGGATGGAAAGCCGATTTCAATAACTGAGAAGCCAAATGAATTCATCTCCAACCTAGCGGTGACCGGAGTTTATTTCTTTGATGGCAAGGTTTCTGAAATTGCCAAAAATGTGCAATTGAGTAAGCGCGGAGAGTTAGAGATAACATCTGTAATCGAACATTATTTGAATTCTGATTCATTGACCTTCACGCGCCTCTCACGTGGTGCGGCTTGGCTAGATACAGGAAACCCAGATTCTTTAAACGATGCCGCAGCTTACGTGAAAATCATTGAGGATCGAACTGGCCTGAAAATCGCCTGTCTGGAAGAAATTTCCTATTCGCAAGGTTGGATATCGGAAATTCAATTGCGTTCCAAGGTTAATTCCATGGGAAAGAATCAATATGCCAGATATCTTTCAAGACTCATTGACTGAAAAAATTGGGCTTCCAGAGGTTGAAGTCTTACTCGCGACATTAAATGGCGCGGAATTTATAGGTCAATTTCTGCAATCACTTTCAGAACAAAAGGCTGTGAAGATACACTTACGTATTTCCGATGATGGATCTACGGATCAAACAATCGATATCATCCAATCATTTCGTGACCGCTTTGAGTCACTTGAAATAGCCTGTGGCCCAAAAGAAGGACCCTGCAATAATTTCTTATTCCTCATAAATCGCTCAACTCATCAATTTATGGCGCTGGCGGACCAAGACGATATTTGGCACTCTGATCATCTAAGCAATTCAATAGAGCGAATGAAAAGCTACCTGAATAAACCAGTCTTGAGCTATTCAAGCGTTCTCGAAATCTCTCAAAGTAAACGACAAGTTTGGCCAAACAATGAGCAGCAACCTAATCTTGTAAATTCTATTTTTGAAAATTCAGCGCGCGGTTGCACTATCGTGCTCAATGACAAAACACGTGACTTGATAAATTTACATCAGCCGAAGAAAGCAGTTATGCACGATTGGTGGATATATTTATTGGTCCAGTTCTGCGGCGTAGTCGTTTTTAGCTCAAAACCTGAGGTCGATTATAGGTTGCATGGCAATAACTTCGTTGGTGCGAGGAAAAGATGGTTATCGCGTGCCTTAACTTTCATTAAGGGCTCAAGCAATCCAGAATGGCCTCCAAGGTCTCAGTTGATTGAGTTGTTGGATAACTATGCAGGTTATCTTGACAGTGAGAAGCATTTGATCGTTCTAGAAGTAGCACAAATTCTTACCTCAAGTAGAAAAGAAAGGCTATTTTGGTTGATGCGAAACAAGATCAAACTAAGAAAGAGCTGGGTAGAAGATTTGGCGGTGAAGATTCGTATTTTGACCTTAAAATAATTCGATGTACAGATACGTTTAATAAACCATTTCCATTCAACACTTTAAGACAATTTTCCAATTCCCATCATACGGTGCAATTTCCACGTCAGCTTTCTCAAGAGTCACATCTTCCACACAAACTTGATGTGCTTTCGACACTCTATCACCGTAGTCTGCTGGTAAGCGTCCAGCGTCAGAAGTGAAATTCACAAAATAGACGATGAAAGTAACAAACACAATTAGTCTCGTAAAAAGTACGTTGTAATTCTTTTTCTTATTTTCAAAATTTAAAATCCCTTTTTTTGTCGTCTTTTTCTTCCTTGCTCTTCTTCTTGACGCCGTCTGTTTAGATTTTTGAAGGTAATTTGCCATAAAAATCACTAGAAAGACTGCAAATGATGCACTTATGAACTTCCCTGCGCCCATTAATCCCCATCTAAGTGCTAAATCATTTGCTGCTATGAAGTTTCCGGCTGCAAATAAAGCCATAGCCGATGGAATAAACAAGCAAAATACTGCGGGAAAAACCGCGTAATCGCAATAAGTTTTCACTTCTATTTTCCTAAGATCCACATTATGGACTAAGTCAAACAAAAGTTTAGAAAAGCTTAAGAATGTGACAAGCAGTGCAAGAATTCCAAGGCTGAATTCACCATTTCTGAATACATCAGGAGCATATCTCCCAAAATAAGCTGAAAAGATCAGGCGGTACGGCAGATCCTGGATAAAACTAGGCAAGAATTCAATCTTAAAGTCGACTCTTGCTGACATTGACAAAATGAAGTTCATCAATGAAATACCTGCTGCAGGTAAGAGTGCAATCCATTCAACTTTACTCACATTTACGAATGAGATTTTTATTGAAAACAGAAAAGCTAGAAAGATTACAGGAAATAGACCGGGGCTTATGGACGCCACAAAAGTAGTGAGAGCGATCGAAAGAAGAATTGATACCCTCGGCTTCAGACCCTTTAGGAAGCGATTATTCTTAGTCTTTAGCCCCATAAACAGATAGCAAGTGACAGCAATTAGGGATACCACTCCAAGATTATTAATGTTCCCAAGAGTTTCATAAGCTAATAGTGGTGTTGCAGCGAATCCAATTCCAATTTTTTTCGCGTTTAATTCTTGGTCCCCAATTGTCCAGTTTATCGATATTATCGTCGAAATGATTATCATGTAGAAAATTAGGCAGACTACTAGTACCAAATAGGGAAGCATTCTTAGGGGAAAATTCCCAAGTACTAAAAAGATAAGGCGTAGTCCGTATTGGTGATAACCATTATACCTTTTTGTAATTGCATCGAGACCATATTCTCTAGAATCATTATAAAAAGTACCATCTTCAGCCCAAACTGAATCACTTGACGTTGTAAAAGGAATTCTTAAAAGCATGATTGCACTTAGTATGGGAACAAAAACGACTTTGCGTATGTTGTACTTTGCATCGTATTGATATAGCGAAAGGAGAACGCCGAACAATAGAACAGAGTGAAACAATGGATTCACTTCTTACTGGATGATTTGTCTGATTTATAATGATTTATCAGAGTTTTCGAAGCATCTTCAATCGTTACCCCTAAATTCTTGAAATCTTTCGGAGGAAGTGGAAATTTATTGGTTTGAACTAACCCTACTAAGGCCTTCATCTCAGACAGTAGATGTTCGACTTCAGTGGGAACAAGAATTATTCCCGGGCCTAAACTTCCCTTTATTTTGTTGAAACAAGAGTTGCTAAGACTCCAAGCACCCGCGGAGGCGATTTCTAGAGGCACATAGCTGGGATGAGGTGAAAACATAAGCGACATCCCGATATCTATTTTTTGTAAGAGTTCTACATAGTCTTTTTGTTTCATTTTTCCGTGCACAACAATATCAAGACCAGGAATTCTTACCCCTGAGATTTTTTCCCCTGCCAAATGAACTTTCAACTGAACGTTGTTTGTAAGAGCCCATTCGCCTAATTTCCATAGAACTTTTATGCCAAGTTGATACATGTTTCTCTCTACACTTGGGCGAGAATAAAAGAAGATCTCTATACTTCTGCGCTTATTATAAGCTCTCTTTGTCGATTCAATTTTGATGTATTGCGGTCGAAAAACTATAGGCGATTCAATTCTTCTAGTTAAATTCTCTGAAAGATAGTCGCTCAGAAGTTCCGAATTAATTATTGGAATATAATCGCCCTCATACGTTGATAGGGCGTTCGCATAATTCTCTCCCCAAGCGCTGAAGCCTGGTTCAAAATCTTGAATCAAGTATCCGAGCGTAATTTGTGGATAAACTGTTTTTAATTCTTTCAAGCTTCTCATTGTCCACCATGCTGTTGCAATCAAAAGGTCATTCTTACCAATGACTACTGGGTCGTTCGTAGAGACTACTTCGAAGTTGCTATTGGTCGTTTTTCGCCCTAGCCTTCTAATTAGCTCTAGCTCTGATGACTGGCTCAACGTAGGCGTCTTAATATCTGTTGTAATGATTTTAACTTTATGTCCCAATTCAGAAAGACACAAACCAAAATTCAAGGCAGTTTGGATTCCCCCGAATAGTGAACTCTCTCTGATCGTCGGGATGAAAATGTACACGGTAGGGTTAAGCGATAGTTGGCTAAAAACAACTCGTTGCTCAATTGATTCTACGGAGTTGATGCATCCCCGAAGTTCTGAACTCAGGACTTCACTCTTTATGTTCTTGAGCAATATATAAACTTTAGACTTGATTGCTAGAACTAAACTGAACCCTCGACGCATTAATGAAATCGGGACGTTAATTACTGAGCCAATCAATAGTTTCCAAACCAGTTTTTTCTCTGGATTCCAAGTTAGAAAAAAAATAATTGCTCTGCAGAAAAGAATAAGTATCGCAAATGGCGAATTTAAAATCGTTAAAAATATTCTAGAATTCAATTGCAGTTCACTCAGACGGTCAACGGTTGCATGTACAAGTCTTCTTCGCCCAACATAATCGATTACTGCCTGTGAAAACTTTTTTGGCTCGTAAACGCCTTGTACCGCACCAACAACATTTCCGCCATGTTGGCGATAACTGCCTAACGGTAACGGGACCAGTGCAATTCCAAACTTGCCTGTGCCAGCCGCCAACATTGCGATCCATAAATCGTGGTGCCAAAGTAATCTACCTTCGACTTGGCGCGGGAAAGGAAGCGAGGCCGAAGCTAGCTCCCTATTGATTAGCATTGAAGATCCTGTAACAGAATTTCGAATAAACAAGTCAATAGGACCTGAAAGACTACTACGCTTTTCATATTGCCAAACATCTTTAGCTAAACCAGGAGTATTTTTTTGATCCAGCAAAAGATTCGAGTGGATCAAAGCTTTTTGTGAAGCGTAAGCTACTTCCAGCAGCTTAGATATCTTGCTAGAAAACCAGTAGTCATCTTGATCGGAGAAACAAATGTGTGAAACTTTCGGATCAGATAAAGCAATTTTCAATGCTCTCTCAAAGTTCAAATAAACGTTCTTTCGCTCACCGTAAAAAAATCTTACTTTTGGATTTTCTTTGAAGTCACTTTCTATCGAGATTTTTTCCGTAGAATCGACCATGACTATCAATCTGCTATCAACAAAATCTTGATTCAAAATAGATTCAATTTGTGTGCGAAGCATTTCTAGGTCTGGCTTGTAAACTGCCATAACTGTAACTACGGAAAAATCTTTAACGATCATGTAAATCCAACTCCCAGCAGGTATTCAATTAGTGACCAAATGAACTGTTGTTAGAATACACTTTTACAATTGCATCTGCGGGCGAGAAGGACATACTCCATGTGCTTTTTTCGTCCACGAGTCTATAAACCGGACAGCCTGCCAGCCAAATAGGAGTAGTGACGCCGGGTGATGAATATTTAAATCGAATTTCGCCAACAGCGTCTTGCCTCTTGATGACTACGCTCACCGGCTTATTCGATTCAATAAACAAACCATTCATTGATCTGAAGGTGTCCAACTCTAAGTTGTAACTGTCATGTCCAGTCATTTTATCTTTCGATAAACTAGACCGAATAATTGGTCCTATGTTGTTTGATCTTGGGGTTTTAAAATTGTCAACGCCTCCTAACCAGTCACAATTCAATGAGGTAAGAGCCCTCAGAGAAGCGGGATCTGGTTTTGAATCTGATTTGCTTACCATTATTGTGTAATTGCCGTTAGATTGAACTGGTTGATAATTTCTCAAAATGTACTCAGAGACTAGATATTGTTTCATCCAATTCCCATTAAATGGCCAAGCCCAATATCCGAATTCACCTCCCCAAATGACAGCTGATGGTGGATTTAAGGCTAATTTTTCAGTGAATTCAGTTTGAGATTTTGCAGAAAAAAGCCCTAAAACATTTGTTTTTCCACCACTCGGGGCAAATTTCCCAAAACCGAACCAAGTTACTGGCTCATTTCCGAAGTCAAGGATTCTGGTTCCCTGTTTGTTATCTACAAATTTCGCAAAACTTCTAAAAACTTCTTCCGCCCGCGCCTCATAACTTTCTGTGTACTCGTCGTAGGCTGACGATTGAATTGCAGCATTTCTCAGATTTACATCCTGAGCCTGTAGAGAGGTGTCCGTCAGTGGCAAGATTAAAATCGTAGCCACAAATATCGACAGTACTCTGGCAACTTCTTTCTCAGGTTTCCATACAACGGCTACCCACATGAAGACTGAAATTAAAAGTAGGCTTGCAGGTTGCTTTATGTGCCAATCTGGCCATCCTAAAAATTTTACAAAAAATGCGTAGGTGGCAAAGAAAGCTGGTACTAGAAATGTAACCGAATGTTGACCTCCTAGATTTAGAATTTTGAGATCAGCAATTCCTTTACCAAGAAAGAGAAGTGTTACTATAGGAACCAGGATGAAAAAGAGAATAAAAACAAATCCAAGATTAAACTGAATTGGAGCGCCCCAAGCAAACAAATACCCTGATGCGTTTGTTAAATTTGCAGCGATCCAATCGCGTGACAAACCAAAAAACATCAAAGGTAAGAACAAAAATACTAATAAAAAGATTAGATATGTAATTAAATGCAGCAGTTGAATCTTTTTGAACTTAGAAAAGATTATATTCAGGCATAAAATGAGTGCAATGCAAGCAACTGGGTATAGACCTTCAGGCGACCACAATAGTGCTATACAGGATATCAATCCCAATGAAATTGACGCACCGTACCGGGGTCTCTGGAGGTAATTTTTAAAGACTAATGTCAAGAATACGATTGGCAGAATTCGGGGCATTACAAGAATCCCGATACCCAATGTCCTCTCAACCAAGTAACTCAGCGACAACAAAAATGATGTTAAGAGCATGTTTGGTCTGAAGAGGTAGAAGCAAATTCCTAGGAGCGCGAACTCTAAAGGCCTTACTAATGAAACTACTCCTCCCATCGTTCCCCAATCAAAATCTCGTGCAAGGTAGCCACCAATAAATGGGCGAAGAAGGTCCTCCCAAACGCCATGTTCTACATTAAAATCCTTCCATGGGATAAAGCCTTGTAGAAAAAGCTTTACATTTGCATAAGAAAAAGATTCGAAAGCGTGTAAGTTCATTTTTCCAGGAAGCGATGAAAAAAGGATAAATGAAAGGGCTGGTATGCCTAAATAAATATTAAGCAAGTTCATACTCTGTTTGTTAAAGTTTCTATTTTTTTGCGATATAACTGAATGGATTAGATAGCTAACGTAAAAAACTACTGGTATCGCAGCACCCCAAAAAGCGAGATGAATGTTTGAGAGTCTAAATTTAAAAAACAAACAGGAACCAAAGAGGAAAAAATCTAGAAAAATAGAAAGGTGCATCAGTTTTGATCCTGAAAAATGATTACTAAGAGCCCAACTGAATTTGTAAAAAAGAATTATTAAAACAACGATTAAGAAAAGAAAAAGAATCTGATAGGTCAGATTTTGAAAAAAAAGATTTCCAGAAAATTGAAACACAAGAATGACAATCAAATATATCGTGAGTATGACGCGAGTAAAATGAATTTGGTCGAATTCATCTGAACCATAGTTTTGCCAAAATGTAGATATTTTTTGCCACAACTTCCGAATAATTGATGACTCTGCAGTGAAATTGAAAAACAACCAAGCAGGGATGATAACCACCTGTATTAATGCAAATAGTTGAAATTGAAGGGGACGTGCACCGTTATCTAATAATAAAGGGGACCCAAGAACATCCGTTTTTGGCTTAGAGAATAGATAATGGATTGCTATTGCAGAGACTATTTCAATAACGACAAAGAATAAATTAAAATAATTAGGATTCAATTTCTTGTTGCTCAGTTGTTTCATCCCGAATACCATTTCCAAAATTAGAATGACTTAATACTGCGGAAGTTAGCGAAAAAATTGTGTTCGGTGTGGCCCCAACAAATGATTTGAGGACCAAAATTCATGATTTTATCTCCTGGTTTTGAGGCGCTACTTTCTTGGCTTTAACTCGGAATAATATTACCCCAAGGAATCCTACAATTAGATCTTTTACTTGCATTTTTGATTTGCCTGCGTCTCTTGCATAAAGAGTTACTGGTATTTCACGTATTTTTAAATTCAATTTCTTATAAAGAAAAGCTGACTTGAAGAAGAAGTCGTAACTGCTCATATGAAAACCATGAATTGTTTTTTGCGGCACTGTTGTAACCCGATATGCACGAAGTCCAGAGGAGCAATCTTCTTTCATGCCTAAAAAAGTTCGAGTTAAAATGTGGCCTAAATTCGTTAAAGCAACCCGTTGGACCGGCCAATTTGAAAGTTCGCTATTGTCAAGAAATCTTGACCCAATAACCAAATCAATTCCAGGGTCTCTATCCAATATTTCTATCATCTGAGGCAAATAAGATGGATCATGGGTCAGATCACCATCCATAGTGCACAAGTACCTGTATCCATTTTCTTCCGCAAACTGCATGGCAATTTTGTGGGAGTTACCTATTCCCCGACGATTTGGCGAATAGTCGTAGTGTATCTGAACTTGATAATCTAATTCTTTTCCATACTGGCTAATCAACTCTGAAGTGCCGTCAGTACTTCCATCATCAATAATCAGAACACTACCGTCGAATGGAATTTCGAAAATCTTTTTCAATAGAATCTCAAGATTTGGTTTTTCATTAATTACAGGAATGCAGACGAGATTCTTGTATCTACTCATAGTTTTGCTTGCCAATCATTCACTAAGTTTTCAACCAACAATTTGCTACTTACAATTTCATTCGGTTTGATTTTTGTTTGATTGCATAATTTTTTATTGTCTGCGGTAAATTGGTGTCCAACTCTTACTTCTGGAGCACCTTCTACTAACTTGAAAACTGCTTTAGGATCAATGTCTAACTGCGTACAGGTAAAAGTCACGAAATCGATTACAGAAACTAAAGTTCCGGTAGAAAACAAAAAGTTACCCGAGATTGAGTTTGTCAATAACTTATAGGCCAGGTCCATATATTGGGGGGCATATCCGAAATCACGAGAACCTAGAAAAACTGGGGTAAGGCTTTTCTCAAGGCTCATTTTAGATTTATATCTCAATGCAGCTAAGATAACTTTAGCGGAGAAGTAACTACTATCCCGGTAACAGCTCTCGTGATTAAACATTATGCCTATAGATGCATCACAAAGATGCGAGTCCCTATTTCTTGTTTCAATTAGATTCGCACAATTCATTTTGTGTTCACCGTAATAGCTGGAAGGATTTGGAGTCGTCTTTTCATCAACTACGCCATCGAAATCTCGTGAGTAAATGAGCATTGAACTGGTGTAAAATAATGATGCTCGTTTTTCTAGATATTCAATTGCATCAAGAACGGTCAATAAAAGTTTTTCTACTTTTTGATGTGCTTCGATTTCAATTGACGCCTCCACCTTAGGTGCATTCTGAGATGATTGGCTGAATCCTGCAAGAAAGTACACCTTATCTATCTTGTTTCTATTCATTTCTGCGCTTAATGTCTTGGCTGAAATTTGTAGATAGGGTAGAACTAAATCTTCGTTACAGTACAACCCGTCTCTATTGATTTTCATGAAGCGAAGATTCTTTCCTGAAAGCAATTTTTCGGTCAAGATTCCATCTTGACCGCTTGACCCAATGACTAAATAACCTCCAGATCGCTCCATGAGTGTATAGTCCCATGATGGAAAGGCATACTTGAGGTATAAGGTTAGGTGTCATGGTTAAAAACAAGAGACAAATCTTGATTACTGGAATCACTGGCCAGGATGGTAGTTATTTGGCGGAACTATACTTGCACCTGGGCTTCGCAGTTCATGGTCTAGTCCGACGGGGATCAAGTTTCAACACTCAACGAATTGATCACCTTATAAGCGGGGAAAAAAGTAATGGTAAGTCTCTGAACTTACATTACGGAGATATGACAGATGGGCAGTCTCTTAGCAATCTTGTGGCATCAATTAAGCCATATGCCATTTTTAATTTGGCAGCACAATCGCATGTTCGCATTTCTTTTGATATGCCAAATTACACATTTGGGGTCAATAACAATGGCGTTTTGAATTTGCTTGAAGCGGTGAGAGTCCATTCGCCCGAGTCGTATCTGTATCAAGCTAGTACAAGTGAGTTGTTTGGAAACTCACCTTCGCCCCAAGGAATTCACACAGCTTTTTCTCCTGAAAGTCCGTATGCAGTGTCCAAATTGAGTGCGCATGAATTGATTCGTCTATGGCGCGAGGCTTATGGTCTCCAAGCAATTTCAGGAATACTTTTTAACCATGAAAGTTATCGTAGAGGTGAAAATTTTGTAACAAAAAAGATTGTCCGTAATGCCTCTCGGATTAGAAATTCTATAAATAAAGGTGAGAGACATATACCAATGCTAACTCTAGGAAATCTCGAAGCCAAAAGAGATTGGGGCTGGGCGCCTGAGTATGTGGCTGCGATGAGTCGCATTATTGAGCAAAATTCCTATTCTGATGTAGTTATTGGGACAGGTCATTCTGCGAGCGTTAGACAATTTGCCAAAATGGCATTTATGAATTTTGATCTTAATTACGAGGAATGGATAACTTATGATGAAAAGTACGATCGGCCCGTTGAAGTTAATGACTTACGGGCAGATAACTCATCTATTTTTGAGTTACTCAATTGGACACCAAAAATCCATTGGAAAGAAATAAATTCACTAATGTGTAGCCAAGAGTCCAATGGCTATGAAGATTTCATTAACTGGGATGAAATCTTGAGTGAAATGAATTAATCATGAGTGAACTTAAATATACAGAGATAAACTCTTGTCGTGTTTGTGAATCCACTGATCTCTGCCACTCGATTGAATTAGGTATTCTTGCTTCATGTGGGGTATTTCAAGCTAAATCTAAATTATCCGCCCCGACTGGTGTTCTCTCCTTACTTATATGTAGGAGGTGCCTTCTCGTTCAAACAGATCGGAACTTCGATCTTGACGAGCTTTTTAGAATTGAATACGGATATGAGTCTTCCCTAAACTCTTCCATGGCTTTGCACCTTTTCCAAATGATAAATGAATACAAGAACTCGGGTTTTTCTATAGAAAAGAACAATTATCTAGACATAGGTTCAAATGACGGAACTTTGATTAATTTTGTTGCTGAAGAAGAAATCTTCGCAAATTGTTACGCGGTCGATCCAACTATAGAGAAGTTTAGTTCCAATTACTCATTCAGAGTAAAACAAAATCCAGATTTTTTTAATTTGAAGACAGCCCAAAAGTTAAGCGAAGAAGGGATTAAGTTTGATCTCATAACTTCCATTGCGATGTTTTATGACTTACCCGAGCCAGACGACTTCGTCAAAGGGATTAAAAGTTTACTTGCTCAAAATGGAGTCTGGATTTTAGAATTAAGTTACCTTTATTCGATGGTGAAATCTTTAGCATTTGACACAATCTGTCATGAACATCTTGAATATTACAGCTTGTATAGCCTACGACACTTAATTCAATCTAATAACATGAAGATAGTAAAGTTTGATGAAAATGATTCAAATGGCGGAAGTATGCGACTTTACATTGCCCATAACGAGTCTACATTTCAAGAAGCAAACATTGAAACAGTTTTGGCAAACGAATTCTCTAATGCGGAAGAAATAGACAGAATGCTGCAGAAGATGATGCAGGACGTTGCAGTGAATATCACTTTAGCGAAGGAATTTCTAAATTATTCACGGTCAAACAATTTGATTGTTCATGGACTAGGAGCCTCTACTAAAGGCAACACTTTTTTACAGTATGCGGGTTTGACATCCGATGACATTCAGTATGTGGCAGAAATTAATGAGAAAAAATTTGGGAAGATTACACCTGGAAGTCAAATTACAATTATTTCTGAGATGGATTCGGAAAAAATGAATCCCGCCTTCTACATTGTTCTGCCCTGGCACTTTAGGAAGAATATAATCGAGAAAAAGCGAAAATTCCTTGAGGATGGTGGGCGCTTAATTTTTGTATTTCCTCAATTTGAAATTGTCGAAAAAGCTTAGGATAACCCTAAGCTCGATGAAGAATGACTGCTAATGTTTCCTAATCAAAACTCGACCACACTCGAAGTTTTGTAACTTAAATCGAATATCCAGATCCGAGAGCATCTTTGTAAAACATCTTGACAGTGTCTAAAGAGTACTCTTCTAGATCTCTTCCAATAAGTGGAATCTTATTCAGAATGTCGTTTGTAGCTGTAATAACGTGACAACCAACTTGATCAGCTTGAAAGATATTCAATAACTCTCTTGGGCTAGCCCAAATAACTTCAGCTTTGTCCAACCCGGACAGAAGAAAAATGCTCCGTTCAATAATTGGCAGCGGATCACGTCCCGTGTCCGCTATTCGTCCGGCAAAAACTGAGACATAGCTTGGAATTTCAGAATTAAGTACCTCACTGACGGCCGAGACTTGCTCACTAGTCATAACTGCGGTCACATTGACTTTAATTCCACTATTACAGAGAGACTCAATGACGGGAACTGTCGAGATTCCAAGAGTATTTGTTATTGGAATTTTTACAAAAACATTTTCACCCCAACTGGAAATCTTTGTACCCTGAATAATCATTTCATCTAAATCATCACAAAATACTTCTAGCGAAATAGGTTTTTCTGTCATTTGCGACAATACTTCCAATGCAAATTCTTGATAGTTTTCAATGCCAGCTTTCCGCATCAACGTGGGGTTTGTTGTAAGCCCTTTTATGTGAGGTTCCTTATACATAAGTTTCATGGAACCTAAGTCAGCTCCATCAGCAAAAATTTTCACCTTAAGATCTTCTAAATTAGGTATCATTTCATCTCCAAAATTTTTATTGCAGCCTCAAGGAGGGATGTTACCCCAAAGTATGGCGGATCGGGATGCTTTTCCTCATACCCGTATTCTATGAGAAAACAAGTGCACCCTGCCGTTTGTCCTGCTTCGATGTCTCGCCACCTATCCCCAACCAAAAAACTGCTTTCTAGATTTATCTTTAAATTCTTTTTCGCTTGTAAAAACAAGCCAATTCGGGGTTTTCTACAGTTACAAAAATCAGAATCATCATGAAAACATGTGTAAAAATGTTCTATTCCTAGTTGATTTCCAAGGAATTGATTTATTTCAACAACAGACTCTCTACTGATTTGATTTCGAGAGACGTCTGGCTGATTGGTGACAACAACAATCTCAAAGCCATTTTCTTTAAGCATCTTTATTGCCTGTAATACACCTGAGATGACGACTACTTCACTCAAGGAATGTGGTGGGTATGGTAACGAATTTCGGACTAAAGTTTTGTTAATCACCCCGTCACGATCCAAGAAAATTGCGCGATTCAAAATTCATTTCCTACCATTTTGTGGAATTACTCTTCACCTTTGGATGCGAAACTATTAAATGCCAAATAACTGATTGGAAGGACTCGGAGTGAGGAGTGACTGTGTTGGGATTTACTGTGGGTACAACTAAACAAACATCGGAATTGAGTGCTGTGTAGCCACCGTCACGACCGACAATACCCGTTACTCGTGCACCTATTTCTTTTGCAAGGTCAATAGCTTCAATCAAATTAGGGCTTACATTTTTCTCTTTATTTCCACCACCAACAGAGAGAATAAACAGACAGTCTTTTGCAGACAATTTACTCACTTTCAACCAACCTGAAAAAACTGTTTCCCAACCCTCATCATTGGTTCTTGCTGTCAATTCCGCGACATTATCAGTTGGAGCGTAAGTTTCGATTCCAGCTAATTTTCTAAAATCATTAACTGCATGGCCCGCATTGGCTGCACTGCCTCCAACGCCCAAAACAAATACGCGTCCTCCCGTAGTTTTAACATCTGCAAGCAGGTCAACAATTTTTTCAATGGTCTCCGGATCGATGGCTTTTGTAATCTCAATGGATTCTTCTAGATGTTGCTTGCTATAACTCATTGGATAACTCCCTCAAATATTGGCTAAATTCCTCGATTCCCTGAACAGAGCCTATTTCATAGAACCTTTCAAAGACCTCAAATCCAAGCAGTTGTCCTTGCGTCGCTAACTGTTGACACACTTCTGAAAGATCAAATGATGACTGGTCTGCCCATGGGTGAAAAACCGCCTCACTAAAAAATGTGATGCCATAGTCGATGTGGTGCATTTGCCCACTGTTAGATCCTTTTTCATAATTAATCAATTTTCCATCAATAAATTCGACATTACTGCAGTCAAATTGATTTTTGTTTTCGTAAACTGTCATTAGTGCCTGAGATCTAGAATTCAGAAAAAATTGTTCTGCAGCCTTATAATTGGTTGGTAAGTAGGAATCACCGTAAATAACGCCGAATTTCTTTCCAAGCATGGGAAGTGCTCCTTGAATCGCACCACCTGTTCCTAATTGTGTGTCCCCATCCAATGAATATTGGATGCGAGCACCCCTATCACTTCCATCACCTAAGTAATCTTGGACCATATCTGATTTATATGAAACGCAGAAAATGAAATCTGAATACCCATGCTCCATTAATAATTCTAATTGCCAATCCACAAAGGGCCGCCCATTAATCTCTATTAAACACTTTGGTGTTTCGGTGGTCAACAAACCTAAGCGGGTTGCGTAACCGCCAGCAAGAATGGCCAATGGCAACATTAAGAAAGTATTACCTTTGTCCCCTCGAAATCAAATTGGAATCTGACTTCTTCCAATCCCAATTCAGACATTTTTCTCCTGAGCATCTCTTTATCGTTCGCATAGAACATTAAGAATCCTCCGCCACCAGCGCCGACTAGTTTTCCACCCACTGCACCTGATCGCATTGCTTGACTATAGGCATCATCGATGAAGGCATTGGTCATGCCACTTGATCGTGACTTCTTGTGTTCCCAATGTTCATGCATTAACTCACCAAATTTCTTGGTGTCACCCTGAACGAGAGCAGTTTTACTTCTTAGACCCAAATCTTTAGTGAAGTGCAAATTCTCTACCATATTTGAATCCTTTGCTTGTGATTTATCAACCTGATCTTTGAGGATAGAACCTGCGGAACGTGAAATACCAGTGAAGAATAGAAGTAAATTGTCCTCAAGATCGTGGACTGTTTGCACGCTTAGATTAAGTGGTGCTGAAGAAACAGAGCCATCTTTATGAAAGTTGAACTCAGTTATTCCGCCATATGCAGCAATGTATTGATCTTGCTTCCCAATAGGCTCACCTAATTTTTCAATTTCGATTTTACAGGCCAATTCTGCCAACTGCTCGGGATGTATGTTCTTTCTGTAGTGAGCGTATAGGGCTTTCACTAGTGCCGTTGTGAAACTACCGCTAGAACCTAAACCTGTGCCCGACGGAATATCTGCAAGAGTCGTAATCTCCACTTGCGGGGTTTTTAAATGAAATTCTGCCAGTACTTCGCGAATAATTGGATGCTTGATATTTGCAACCTGCACCACCTGTTCAATTTCAGAATATTTTAGGTAGATACCTTCGGTAAAGGGCCGCATTACCGTTACATAAACATATCTATCAATTGCTGCTGCTAGCAAGAAGCCTTCGTGTTCTTGATAGTACGAAGGAACATCAGTCCCCCCGCCGCCAAGAGAAATTCGCAATGGGCTTCTGGCAATAATCATCTGTATGTCCTCGAATATATTTCACCGACCACCCGAAGAACTTCGAGCGATGAATCTAGATTATCGGACTTATTTGATCCAGTTTGGAGATCATCAAGGAACTCGCCCACTTCTATCGCCCAGGAATCATCAGGTTCTGGAAAATTCCAAGTTTCCGATATTGGTGGGCCCATTTCTGGCAGCATTTTGTGCAAGGTTAAAGTTTCAAGGCCGTAGCTGCGCCCAAGACCTGATATCTCTATTTTCCCAGTTTGCCCATATATTTCCATTGAGAACATATTTTTCCACTCAGTGCATGAGGCTTGAAGAAATGCAATACTTCCAGAATTATTCTTCAGTGACATGAAAACATTGTCTTCAACTGCCATGTTCCAAAAGTAATTTGGAGTAGCTGCGTAATCGAGTTGTAGTTCGCCCAAGAATCCAATTGAAAGATCTATAAGATGCGTGCCTTGATCGATAAGCTCACCGCCGCCTGATTTTAATTTATCAGCCCGCCATTCCTTTTCGTACCCCAATCTACCTCCATGACCATATCGGCCACGGAGAAACATAACTTCGCCAATTGAGCCGTTATTCAATATTTCATAGGCTTTTTTAAGGGCAGGGTGATATCGGTGGTTGTATCCAACGTGCACCTTTAGATTGTTTCTGCGAGCAACTTCACAAACTTTTTTGAATTCCGGATAGTTGATAGCTCCGGGTTTTTCGATGAAAACATGTTTCCCAGCATTTAAAGCAGCAATGGCAAGGGAATGCAAAGAATCATGTCTAGTAGCAATAATGACGAAATCTAACTCCTGAATGTCTAGAAGTTCACCCACTGAATGACAGTTGTAAGTTTTGAATTCTGATGCAAAAATCTCTGCGACTGAGGTAACTTCGTCAAAGCAGCCAATTAATTCAACATAATCTGGAAGCGCTGATATTCTTTTCTTGCCGATTAGTCCACACCCGATTAGAGCGGCTTTCATCTAAAGGTCACCCCATTGTTGACCGCGATCCCGACCAGTGATGCGACGGAGTGTGTAAAGATCTGAATTTTTGAGTTGATCTAAATTATTTGGCCATTCTTCCCAGTTATCCCATTCAGCACTTATCAATCTTCCGGTGATCCCAGCACTAATGTTGCTGGTCAGAAATTTCATCAATTTAAGCGCGTTCTCTGTTGAATCAGACGATGCATCTGCTTTCTCCGAAGATTTTTTGAAAAGATTTTCGCCAATTCTTTGAGGTCCAGCATGCAGCATTTGATCTAGGAGTTTCGTCTTTAACATTCCAGGGGCCACTGAATTAAAAGTTACTCCGGAAGCCTCATACTCCAAAGAAAGGGTTTCAATTAAACGAACTGCGGCGGCTTTGGAGGCAGCATAGCTCGACATTCCATACAATGGCGAAGTTGCACCACCTCCCGAAATATGAATAACTCTTCCAAATTTATGCGAAACCATTGATGGTAAAACACTCATAATTAAATTCATCGTGCCATAAAGATTGACATTAAAAGCATTTTGCCATTCCTCTAAGTCCGTTTCAAGAAATTTATTTATTGGTCCTATAACACCCGCATTGCAAATCAAAATATCTATAAAGATGCCAGATTCCTGCAAGCTATCTATCATTTCTTTTGTGGTGTTTGCATTGGAAACATCGTTAGTGAAACCCATTATTAGTTGGTCGTCTATGGAGTGATTACTTAGATAGTTGCGCGTTTGAATCACATCTTCAGGGCTACGAGCGCAAAAAATAATTGACTTACCAGATTTTAGAAAGTATTCAGCGGCCTGTAATCCTAATCCTGATGTTGCACCACTGATGAAAACCGTCTGATTCCTATATTCTGACACTGTTTAAAACCCATTTCCAACTGTTAAATACTTTGGATTTTTAAGAAAATCCAATTTTTGGCCAATTAAATGCCGGGAAGGATCTAATATCCAAACATCTTTGCTCAGAATATTTCTCACGATACGATCAAAATCTAGTGGACTAATTAGCTTTTTACTCACAACAAGGACATCGATCTGATCCAATGATGCTTCAATGTTGTCAATTGAAACTATTCTCGGATCGACTTCATCTTTGATTGATAAATTTTCAACGTAAGTTACCTTTGAACCTGCTTCCACTAATCTTTTCATCAGTGAATAAATTTCAGATCTACGTAAAGTATCAGTGTTTTCAGTGTATGAAATTCCCCAAAAACAAATTCTCAAATTTTTCTCCTTCGTAAGGATTTTCGCCAGAGATCTAGAAACCCAGTCATTATTGTGACGATTCGAAATTAGTAAAGAGGTAAGTACGGTATTTTCAGGGCGAATATCTGCCTGCAACTCCGAAAGTTTTCGAACATCCCTTGCCAATGTGCCTCCTGCGAAACCTAATCCTGGGCTTAAATATGCCTTAGAGCCAATCCTTGGGTCGGATTTGAGCCCTATTTCTACTTCTTTTGCATCCGCACCTACGGATTCACAAATCTCAGCTATCTCACCCATAAAAGTCACACTAGTGGCCAAAAAAGCATTTAGTGCGTGTTTTGTAACCTCAGCCGATCTTCTATTCATCCAAACAATCGGTGCATCGATACCACTGAATAATTCAATTACGAGCTCATCAGGGCTTCCGTCATGAGTTCCGGCAATAATCCTCGCGGGATGAAAGAACGATTCGACTGCCATTCCAAGACGTAGATTTTCCGGTTGGACTGTCACACTCCCATCACGACCCGAATATTGCAATATTTTTTGAATACTGTCACTTGAGCCGACAGGTAGTTGTGAGCTTACTAAAATGTTTACCTCCGACTTCAGATTCATTACAATTCTTTTGAATTCAGAAATTACATAGTTGCTATCTGCTTTATCATCTTCGTCTACTGGTGTGTCATAGGTTAAAAACAATAAATCAACTTGCCCTAGGTCTAATTCATTATTTGTGAAAGTAATATTCTGCGTAGCAATATTTTTAACGAGCATTTCTTGAAGGTGGGGTTCATAAACCAATAAACTCCCCTTACTAAACTCAGAAACTGAATCTGCATTAGGATCATAAGCAATTACATCGTGGCCAAGTTCTGCAAGTCCAATTGCGTACATTGCACCTAAATGCCAAAGACCTGCTACGCCAATTTTCATTGTTTGCTTTCACCATTAAATATCCATTGATGAGATTCCATGAATCGGACAGTATCTCGAACTGCTTCTTCGATTGAATACATCGGTGACCATCCTAGTCCTTGAATTTTTTGTGTATCCAAGTGAATAAGTGGATTATCTCCAATCCAGCCCTTCAATTCTGTTCCATAATTTAACTCTGGATCTAAACCGAGTTCGTCTGTGATCCAGCCTATCGAATCTCGTACTTCGCAATACCCATCCACACCCAAATTAATAATATTTACTTGGCTTACCGAATTACTTATCGATTTATGGATTGCTTCAATACAATCCGAAACATGTAAGTAGGATTTTTTCTGGTACCCATTACCCAGCACATTTAATTTTTTAGGGTGTTTCATAAGTTGTTCATAGAAGTCAAAAACATGTCCATGTGTGTAGCGAGGGCCTAGTATGGATACAAATCTAAAAATCCATGTTTGCATTCCAAATGATGCTGCATATGCAGCAATCAATCCCTCACATGCAAGCTTTGAGGCTCCATACAGAGAAGTTTGAATAGGGAAAGGTGCGTTTTCAGGAGTCGGAACTACTTCTGCTTCACCATAAACCGATCCTGTTGAGGAAAAAATGAAGTTCTTCACACCTGCTATTCGCACTGCCTCCAACACCTTATGGGTGGCTATCGTGTTTTGTTCTAAATCCCTGGCAGGATGGTCTGGGCCAAAGCGCACATCTGCATTTGCAGCCAAGTGAAATACTGCATCCATGCCTACAAAAGCTTTGGATAAGTCTTCACCAAAATATAAATCTTCCCTCAATAATTTGAATTTAGGATGATTCAAGGCCTCACTGAGAAATTCCATCCTACCTGTACTGAAATTATCAATACCTAAAACTTCTATCCCTTGGCTTAAAAGTGAATCAACAAGGTTGCTACCAATGAAACCTGCAGCACCAGTTACAACCACTTTTTTGAACACGGAATACCTTTCTAATGAATTCTCAGTGCTTAGATTAATGCAATTAGATGGTCATTGCCCATAAATCCATTGAGTTCTTGTGTATTCTTTTTCAGTGACCAAGAAAACTGCTGATTCTTTTGCCTTAAATCAACCGATAAAGCTCTTGTCAGTAATCATCGCAGCATACAACGAAGCTAGCACGATAGCCCAAACATTGGCGAGGCTTCATGTCGTGCTTGAAACCTTGAATTGCTCCTTCGAAATCATCGTTGTTGAAAGCAATTCCACGGATGAAACTCGAGAGATTCTTCAGGGCATTGAACATCAATTAAATCTTAAACTGGTGTTTCAAGATCATCCCCAAGGTAAAGGTTCGGCAGTCCGTTTGGGAATGAGGCAAATGAGTGGTGATGTGTTTCTCATTTATGACGCAGATGCGGAATACGATCCAGCAGATATCCCTAAGTTGCTAGCACCGATCGAAAGTGGAGCAACTTCATTTGTTCTTGGAACTCGCCATGAAAAAGGCAGATCAATGCGTGTTATGGATCATCACCGAATTCGTCCAGCACTAATGAATTTAGCTCATAGATTCTTTACGGGATTAATCAATTTTACCTTTTTCGTCAAACTGACAGATCCGTTCACCATGTACAAAATTTTTAGAAGTGAAGTTTTTTCTGGAATTGAACTTGTCAGCAATAGGTTTGATTTTGACTGGGAGTTAGTTTGTAAGGCAATCCGCCTGGGATGCGTACCTTTAGAGATACCGGTTTTTTACAAATCTAGATCATTCAGTGAAGGAAAAAAAGTTAGATTTTTTAGAGATCCGTTAACTTGGTTAATTGCTCTAGTTAAATTCAGATTTAGCAAAATTCTCAAGATTACGTAATCTCATGAATCTACATTTTTTATAGTGATAACTGCAAATCCGTTTAAATTCCAACTTTTTATGCCAAAAGGATAATATTTCACTTTAAAAATTTGCTTCCTGAAAACAAATTTTGCCATTTCTAGCAAGGACCCAAAATGATTCCTATGATCGCGAGATATCGTTAGGTTATACCCCTGAAATCCCCTTTTTTCAGCACTCCTCGCCACCGTTAGCTTCCTTAGAGTTCTAACTGCCAAGCCTGGATCGCAGCTTAAGAAAATAGTGGCTGTGCCATTCCGAGAAAGAACTCTCTCTATTTCGCTCAAAACCAATTCAGGCTTCTCAACGTGATGCAACAGGCAAGTTGAAATGACTCTATCGAATTCACCTGTTTCGAATGGTAGGGATTCTGCGTTTCCTTCCACGGTTCTAATCCTTGAGTCTGAGGACCATTTTGAATTTAGCTCAGTTCTTCGAAGATCTAACATTACATACTCGTCGAACCCATGCTGAATAAAATCTAAATGTTCGCCATTACCAGAGCCCACTTCAAGAACTTTCTTAAAATACTCCCGCCTCCAAGGCTTTTCCATCACCCCATGTGTACGGCGAACCGCATTCGCACCAAGACCTTTCCCAAAAATTACTGACTCATAAAAACATTCGTAGAAATGAGTCTTAGATCCATAACTAAAGTTTTCGTTTTTTGACGTTTCGCTAACTTTCTTCCGCATTATTCGCAATTTTAACATCTTAGTTAAGGCTTTCTAGCTATCAGTATCAAATTCTTACCTACAATATAGCGAAATCCGATTCGGTCTAAAAATCTACTCACTGGAAATACATACTTGTCATAAAACACAAGTGACTTTGGGGATCCAAGATTTGCTTTCTGACGATAGCCCATCACTTTCACCAAAAGTGTTGCAAAAAATCCTAAAGAATCATTGTAATTCAATTCTTCAATCTCAAAGCCAGCCTGAAGTACTTTTTTCTTCAATTTTGATTTTGAGTATCGTCTCACATGACCTACCTCAATATCCATTTGCGTAAACAAATAAGCGTGTGCTGGCACGTAAACTGCGATGCATCCTCCAGATATCAGAGCTGAGTGTATTTCAGATAGCGCGTCTTGATCGTCCTCGATGTGCTCTAAGACATTTGAGGTGTAAATAGCGTCATAGTTTTGCTCGGTATCTTTTAGGAAACGAAAGCATTCGAATCCTCGATCAAGGTTTAGTTTCGCAAGCACAGGATCTAACTCCACGCACTCGGGTCGAATTCCAAAGTTGTCCACAAAAAGCTGAGCAAGAAATCCAGTGCCTGCACCAAATTCCAGGAATTTTCCTTTATTCTGAATGACATGAGCCTCTAAATTCATAAGATGATAAAATTTAGTGACGATATCTGTTGAGTATCGTATGAGTCCGATTTCCGAATCAAATAACTGCTGTGACCCTGAAAACACAGGATTACTAACAGACTGATATTTTGCTGCATTTGTTTTGTCAGTAATTTTGAGAGCCTTCCTTCCTTGAAGTCAAAAAACCGCTAGTACCGCGTTTAACTCTTGGCTTAATCCAACCTCACAACACCACCCGGTGTCATCAAATGCACCGCAACAATCCCTGACTCACCATCATTTGTTGATGGGTCAATAAACTCAAGATCTGTGCCGTTTAATCCAGCAAGGATCTCTGTCTTAAACCATGAGTCTGATAAGTGGTCAGAATCCGCGATCGTAATCTTCTCAATCGCAGCGACTGCTTTTCCATCTTGTGATGGGTGGTCAGCGGTTAGCCATTGAATGAAGAATGGAAGCTCGCGAGAGTCGGTGATTTCATTAACCCCGATTTGCTTCCATTTAAGGTCGCTTCCATCTGGACGTGTGCGGTGACCTTCGATTGCGCTGCGTCCGAACTTCTCTTCAACCTTTGAAATATCTTCAGTTGCAAAAACCCAAGTGAGCCAGCCTCCACCTTCTTGTGCCTTCTTGCTAACAGCTTTGCCCCAAGGGGTTTGCTCTGTTGCTGGGTGATCTAGTGGGCAGACAACTTCGATGTATTGACCGTTGTGAAGAGGCAGTGTGAAGTTGCGCGTGCCAAAGCGTGGGTGGACACCACCATCTACGAAGGTGCTGCCTAGGCGTGAGCCAAGGCGTTGAACTGTGTCGGCTAGTTGATCATGGGAGGTTACATATGAGACATGGTCTAAGCGCATAGGGAAATCTTGCCCTATGAAAG
>Ga0247844_1002875_pt1 | contig 26791 bp, 16 predicted proteins | sample LaCtaG_FD_192421 | JGI IMG/M metagenome (GOLD analysis project Ga0247844, IMG submission 192421) | Freshwater microbial communities from meromictic Lake La Cruz, Castile-La Mancha, Spain - LaCruzMarch201714.5m_1 | ecosystem: Environmental > Aquatic > Freshwater > Lake | place: Spain: Castile-La...
CAATTGTACAAAAAAATGACCGATGATCAAATGTATGAAAAAATAATTAACCGACATATTAGACGCCAAAAGGATATCAACAATGCTTATCTAAGGCAAAATCCTAATCTGTCAAAGTAGAATTAAATACTGATTTTTCATGAATTTTTCTTCCGAAACAATCCAACCTGCCGAAACTGATGGAAATAATCCAAATCGAAGTTTAGGGTCGTTCGGGAAATTTTCGGACCCATTGTAACCCATATTCATATCGAGCATGTATCGAGTTTTGTAATCGTAGGTTATACGACCAACCAGCCCTACATAGCCTGTTGGTATTTCGTTGTACGAAGCAGGATAGTATGAGCGCGACTGGTTGTACAATAGCAAAGCAGTGACATTGTGGTCGCCAAAGCTACGAACATAATCAAAATTTGCTTCGGCATACCAATTTCGACCTTTCGAGAAGCTTTCGCCGTACGAAAGTACACCTTCATCACCATTTTTTACAAATACAATGTCGTTCTTTTCAGATTCAGGGTAACCCGATATCCAAGTAATATCTTTTTTGTACCAAGGTTTGAAATTTTCGATTGACGACGACCTATTTTTTGCATGGTTGTAAATGCTATTATAAGCACCCTTCACCTTAAACGAAAGTCCTTTTGTTATGAAATCCAATTTTTGTTTTAACTCTACGTCAATATTCAAATCGTTGCGCGTAGTATTTATAAAACCTTTTCCATAATAAGAGCTTAATCCATCGTTTCCATTAATAGGTACATACAAACTATTGTTTGTTATCCATTTATCATCCACAATTCCTGCTCCAACTATAGGGGTTGCCCAATATAAATAGCGGAAAAGCTGACTCTGATCATCTACTTGTGGTTGATTTCGGACTTCAAGTCGTCCACCCAAATTAATCTTCATGGTGGTTGTAGAAGTGAAATCAATATCTAAATTTGTGCGGTAATTATAACGTTTAAAATAAAAATTTCCATTGTAACGCGAATCGTAGTTTTTAAACATACCATCCTGAAAAAGTGAGCCTAAGGAGGTGAAATATCGAACACGCTTGGTGCCTCCGCTTATATTGACATTGGTCTGACTTTGAGGTGCAGTTTTTTTAAATAGCATATCCATCCAATCTACATTTGGATATAACAAAGGATTGCTGCCCGTGCGGAATGCCTCTCTGGCTTCAGGAGTAAAAAAAGCTGCTTTGCCATCGTTTTTAAGCGCTTCTTCGTAATAGCTAACCCATTCGTTGGCATCAGCAAATTCTACCATACGCGTTGGGATTTGGTATCCGTATGAAGTAGTTACACTTACTTTGGCTGTACCTTCGTCGCCCCTTCGGGTGGTAACAAGTATTACGCCATTGGCACCACGTACACCAAATACGGCCGTAGCCGAAGCATCTTTGAGTACACTTACGCTTTCAATTTCGTTGGGGTCGAGGTTGAAGAAACTACGTTCAACACCATCCACCAATATAAGCGGACTGGAGTTGGCCGTGCTCAACGAACCAATACCACGAACGTAAATTTCGGGATTATCGGCTCCGGGTTGTCCTGAATACTGAACAGAGGACACACCACTTAAATTACCAGCTAAAATATTACCAACATTGGGCGACGGTGATTTAAGTAAATCGGCTGTATTAATGGAGACAACAGCACCAGTCATGGTTACTTTTTTCTTTTGTCCATAACCAATTACCTGAATTTCGGAGAGGTTTTGAGCATTTTCTTCGAGGGTAATGCGCAATACTTGCTGCCCTTTAATTTTTATTTGTTGCGCCACATAGCCAATGTAACTAACATTCAGCGTTTCGCCATCGGCGCGGTCTTTTATTACAAAGTTGCCATCAATGTCGGTTATAGTGCCTGTGGAAGCACCTTTTACAGTTACGTTTACGCCTATCAAAGGCTGACCCGAAGAGTCGAGGACTTTTCCTTTAACATCAAATTTACTTTGTGCAACAAGCATTGCCGGCAGCATCAGAAATAAGAGTAAAGAATTCCAACTACTTTTGTGAAATCTCATAATTTTAATAATTAGATTTTGATTGATTTTTACGTTACAAAAATAAGGTTCGAAAGTTAACAAAACGATTACAATAGGTTCAAAAAAGTAGAAAATTGAGCCAATACAGTGCTTAAATGTTAAATTTTAAGACACATAAGTATTATTTCAAATTCCATTTATCATACCATTTCAATACTGGTTTTCCATTTTCGAACAAAATAGGCAACCACACATAACGCCCATCAATTGGTACTTTGGGATTCCAGCGATCGGCCATGAAAATATAGAAATCTTTTTTTCCTTCCACTTTTTGAATAAAGGTTCCCTGCGAATTGAAAGTAAGGTTGGCATTTTCGCCCTTACACGGATTCTGCAATTCAGTCCATTCACCAAAAAGCGAATCGGCCACTGCCATGCGAGCTGCATTGGGCGTCCAGCCGGTACAATCCGAGGTAATTAGATAATACTTACCTTTTCGTTTCAAAATGGTAGGGGCTTCGTTGTGTTTGCCTGCTAAAATGCGCACGTAGCGACCGCTATGACTTTGATAATCGTCCGCCAGTTCAGCAATTTGCAGCGTTTGGTTTTCTTCGGAAGCAAAAATATGGTAGGCTTTTTTGTTGTCGTCCACAAAAATGGTCATGTCGCGGGACATTTGACCACCAGCCAAATCGCGCCTTACGTACAAACCATTTTCAACTGCCGCACGCAATCTTTGTCTGTCCGATTTCGGAGTACCGGCTTGCGTTAGTGTATCGTTTTTTTGTTCGGCAGTAAAATTCAATGGATAAATTCCGGCATTGGGGCGGTATGAACGAACATACTCAAAAGTGCCTGTTGGACTATCACTAACAGCCATTGCCACACGAGCAGCTTTATAGCCTTGTCCTTTTAGCTCCAAATGAAACCAAAGCACATACTTTCGTGTTTTTTCATTGTAAACCACTTTTGGTCGTTCCATAATACATCCCTTTGTTATGTCCGAACCAGCATTGTCGGTTACCACAGGTAACACCACACCTTCGAACTTCCAGTTTAGCAAGTCGGCCGACGAATAACAATTAAAACCTACATTGGCATCGCTTGTTAACTCATCTTTGTGCTCGCCATACCAATAATATAGGCCGTTGCGAAACAGTATACCACCCCCATGCGCATTAATGTGTTTGCCTCTGTTGTCTTTCCACACCTCACCCGGCACAATCGAACTTGTAAACCGACCGGTAGAACAGGCAAGCGGTATAATAATTACAACAGCTAGTAGCCTGAATAGTTTCATTTTGGTAAATGTTTATGCGAAAGGTGTTTTGTTGAAATGGTCTGGACTTAACAAATTGTTAAAGCTTTCGCTTGGGCCAACAGGTGGAGATGATTCCAAAGCTAATGCTATTTCGTTATCGAGTACAATTATTTCTATTTGTGGTGATTTGTATGTTTTTTTGATTTCCATAATATTTTTAATTAGAGGTAAGAGGTAAGAAAGTAAGAGCTAAGTACTTGTCCCTTACCTCTTACCTTCTTGCTTACTATTTTATAATTACTCTTGTTGTTTGATTACCCACCTTCACCACGTACATACCAGTTTGCAGTTTTGCAGTTTGATAGTTTGACGTTGTAACCCCATTCGTCACTTGTTGTCCCATAGCATTGTAAATAGCATAATTGCTTTTTTCAGGAGCAATAATAGTGATTTGATTGGCTGCATTTACAAATACCTGAGCGTTAAGTTTATTAGCATTATCAACACCTGTTGTAGCGCCAGGAGCACGGAAAAGGAGGCTGAAACGACTTTCATTGTTCGATGTTGCACTTGTTGTATTAAATGTATATTGAGTTTCGGGTAGCAACTCGGTTTGGGTGTTTTGGTCGCTATCCAATAAATAAACTTTAGTGCCAATAGCAAAGTTGCTAAGTTCAGATACTTTAAGTGTTAATCCGGTAGCAGCTGTTTTGAGTGTAAATCCCAATGGCAATGTCATATTATCGGTTGCTTCAGCAAGTCCGTTGATTACTAACTTTTCGTTCCCTGCTTTACTATACAAATCAGGAATCATAGTGCTGTTATTCAGCATTTTTGGTGAATCATAATTATCGAAGCTGTTTGAAGCTGCAGCATCAAAGTAAATTAAGGCTTCGTCGGTAGCTGTTCCGTTAGTTAATTGCAAACGCAAGCGTTTACGTTCGTCCACTTTCGGTGCTTTAAATTTATTTAGGGCATTGTCGGCATGCAGACGCATAACGTTAGTAAACTTCATAGTTGTTGAAGAACTAGTTACACGTACCCAAAATGCCTGCATTGGTGGAATAATACCCGTAATAGTAGTATTAGCAGTTTGGTCAGCAGGAATAGTATAACCACTTGTACCATTGTGGGTTACAAAAATATATGCATCTGAGTTGTTTTTAGTACGATACCAAAAACTGGTACCAATTTCAGTGTTGTTAGCATCAGATAGTACGCTATTATTTATGCCACTCCATCTTAGATACGAAGGATACGGATTACCCACCAAGTTAAAACCCGAAGTGGAAAGTTCGCCTGTGCGGGTCAGACTAAATGAGGTGGTAATGTCGCCATTGTTCGTAGTGCCAGTAAAGTTTACTGTACCTGTAGTGCCAGTAACAGAAGGTGAACTTGTTGCTACCTGAATATATCCGCGACCAGCATCTAGTGTGCCACTCGATTTTGTATCCCATACTTTAGTGCCTTCATTCCATTCTACAACTGAAGTCCCACGATTGAGTGTTGTGTAACCTGCTGCCGATACCGATGGACTAATATACCAGTTACGACCAGAGCTTACATATTGTTGAACAGTGGCGTTGCTTACTGCTAAATCTCCGGTGAGAGTAGCTGTGCCAGTGGCATCGCTTTGAAGTATTACGCCGTTTGGTGCATTAACTGAATTACTACCCATAGATAGTTTAGCTGTTGGGGCTAGTATAATTTTGCTTATGCTTGGACTATTTGTAAGTGTAAGTTCAGCTCCAGCAGCAACTTCTATTTGCGAAGCACCACTAAGTGTAAGGTCAGCTGAATTAACGACGCCACTTACAGGAACAATTGTTGGTACAAAATACGCTCCCATTGTAGCTGCAGTGCGGTTTATACCAGCATAGTCGGTAGTAACACCTGTACCTGCCACACCTGTTAATAATGCGCTGGATGCGATATAATCACTCGCTAATGTTCCACCTGCGTTTGCAAATATTGGATTTTCATTTATACTTGCTGCATCTTGCCCTGTAAAAAATGGCAAAGTATTTTGAGAAGCACCAGTGCCTATTTTACCTAACATACCGTTTGTGCCATTGACATAATAGTTGTTTCCGTCAATATTTATTCCAGTAGTGGTTGCAGAGCTTGTACTAAATGCATAATGCTCGCCAGAGGCAGGATCTGCATTAGAGCGCGTATTTACCAATATGTTGTTTTTATAGTTTCTATTGGTTGTAACTCCACAATATAGGCTCGAAGAAGTAAAAGCACCTAAGGTCGGCACACCACTTAAATATACTGTATTATGGTAGATATTGGCACCTGAAGCATCACCAATTCCTCTAATATGGGATGCGTTAGCATCGCCTAATTTGATAATATTATTGGTAATAATGTTAGTAGCACCAAAAGCAGACTGAATGCCTATTAGCGAGCCACTTGAATAACCCGTTATTACGTTAGAATGAATTAAATTTCCGTTTACAGTGCCTGTCATTGCTCCTGTTCCGTTCAAATTTATTGCATAAAGATTTCCAACTATTGTCGAAGCAAGATTTTCAGTGATATTGGAAATAGTGTTATTTGCTACTGTGTAAGTTCCAGTACCTGTGCACGAAATACCATAGCAATTACCAGTTACAACATAGGAACCAGGCGTAGTTATTGTTCCAGAAAGATTGTTTGTAATATTGGATATGGTGTTGTAACTAATCGTATTTGTTCCGCTACCTACATTACTTATAGCAGTAATCGATTGCGTTTGATTTACTGTAAGAGTAGCTGCGCTTGTACAAGTTGCACTAATACTATTTGCTATAGTTGTACTACCAATGATATTGTTGCTTATTGTAGTTGTTCCAGTAGTAGCCGTTTTTACAATACAATTAATACTTGTAACTAATTTTTCAGTAGTATTAGATGCAGTTATCGAACCTATTTTGTTATTTTGGCAAACTACTGTACCTGTGGTACCAATATTAAGCATAGTTGCACTTGCCGAGAAATTTGAATTGCTTACAATAATAGAACCAGTTGAGATGTTGTCTCCAATAGAATTTCCAGTTACAGTTCCAATATTTACAGCGCCCGTACCCCCTATATTAATGGCAAACCAATTACTTCCATAATAATTATTTGCCCAATTTATGTTCTTTATAGTATTATTCTGAAGACTTGTAGCTGTAACTCCACCACTGGTTACACTAGGAGATGGATATAGCATTATGCCTGTGAATGAAGCTTCAGTATTAATTTTTGTAAGTGCAGTACCACCACAATTTGCAGCACTTCCGCCAATGTAGTTATCAGTAATAGTGTGTGAACCTCCAAAGGTACCAGTATTCCCTGTGCCTATAGTAATCATTTGCCTAACAGCGTTAAAACCATTGTTTAAAGTTGAAGTCAAGTAAAAACTATTCCCAGAGATAGTAAAGTTGTCGTTATGAGGTGATATGTGACCTCCTAGTGCGTATATCACAACTGAACTTTGACCAGAATTTATCACATCTTTGAATTCATTATTTGTGATTTGATTACTTGCATTCGGAAAAGAACTATTACCAATGGAGTAAATTGAATGCAATGGTCTTGTACCGTTATTTGTAATCAGATTACGATCAATCACATTCAAACCATTGCCATTAGCTATAGATGTAGCAGAACCAAATTGGATAATTCCTTGAGCCGTGGTAGCACTTCCTTTTAAAGTACAATATTGTATTGTATTGTTTTGACAATTGCTGTTCAATGCTATTAAATAATTACTTGCACCTGTTGTAGCAATGGTTAAGTTATCAGTATGACCTACCGTAGGTGTGCCTGTGCGATTTACACGTCCATCAAATGTTACATTGTTTCTTCCTACAATTGAAATTAACGATAATGCAGTACCGCTGATTGATTTACTTGCAGCTGTTGGGTAAATGGCTAATTGATTAAATTCGATACTAGGGTATAAAGATGCTACTGAAACAGTGCCGCCAGTTCCACCAGCAACTGAACTAACTGCACAGGTAGGATTTGATGTGTATCCAGACCCTGGACAGGTTAATGAGTAAGTAAGTCCTAATGTTGCTGGTGTAACAGTCCGAGGACTTGCTGCACCTATCACAGCCGTTGCAGCTGTAGTCATTATCACATCTACTGCAGCACCTGTACCGCCACCGCTACTAAAAGAAGCAGTAGGGCCATAATTAGTTCCACGATTTGTAATTGTAAATACTACCTGACTCGAGCTTAATGATGGAATGGCTGTAGCAGTTGTTCCTCCACCTGCTGGTGCAGCTATCGTTAAAGATGTAGGAGCAACAGTCCATGTTCCACCTGTCATTACTATACTCGTAATCATCCCATTGGTAATGGTGGTAGTAACATTGCCATTAACGGTTCTTGTACCACCATTTATTGTAATAACAGGAGCTTGATACCCACTACCTGCAGCTGTAGTTAATGTACTGACTCCCTTGCTTGGATTAAGTATGGCAGTAGCCGTTTCAGTCGTATTATCACCTACTTTTATGCTAATTTCATCTGTATTTAATCCTGAAGTATTGGCATTAATAGCATCGAAAGCGCCTTTCAGTGTTGTATATCTTGTGTTGTTAATGCCTGTTGCTCCAGTTAGCAAAATACTTGCCGTTGTAAATGTCGCCACATAATTTGCTCCGCTATTTGTCAACCAGCTGTCGCCTTGTCCTGTTCCCCAACTTTTTGCCCAAACAGTCAACTTACAGGCTGTACCGGCAGGGATTCCTGTTAATAAATCAACATTGAGTCCGGAAGACATCCCTTGATAGTTATTCCCACTTAAGTAAGATTGGGTCCAGATGGCTTCAGTAGGAGCAATGTAAGTTGTAGCTCCATCGGCACTGGTTACCTGATAAAAGAATGAACCACCTGTGCGATCTTGTGTATCACTCCAGTATTTCATATCAGCGCCATCCAGTTTCAATGATGTTACAGTTCCCAAACCATTTACAAAACTGGTTGCCCAACTTGGATCCGTTCCAATCCAATAGTAGCCTGTAGGCCCAGTTAATCCGGCGTTGTTTACATTTATTTTCACGTAATCTTCATACCAGCCTGTTGCGGCTGCAGCATTCCACGAAAACAGACCCAAAAGTAAGGTCAGTGCGAGCGATGTAATTTTTTTCTTCATAACATTATCATTTAAAGCGTTATTAATTTTAAAATTAATTTGTATCCATTCCAATTGTGGTTTATTAAGCGGAATTGTACGCTGCAAATATAGGGTGGGATTGAGAAATAAAAGTTGAACTATAATTCAAATAAGGGGAATTTGGGTTCAAAAACAAACAAGCAAGTGGTTTTAACTTTTAGAATTAAAGTTGAGTTAGTATAAATTGTTTCGAAAAAAAGTATTGATACAGTAGTAGAAAGACAACGCTCTTCACTCAATCGATTTTTTGTTTGTAATTTTTATGAACTATTTTTGCCCAATTACCTTGTTTTTCTTGAAATTTTCGCAATTAATTACTCTGAATAGCACCACCATTGCCTCTGTACAATTCCAATGGAGTTTCTAGGTCAATAGCAATTACGCTTACATTTTGGTCTAATTTGTCGGCGGGCAAAGTTACTTGAAGTACGCCCGGTATTTTTAACCACCAAGCACCACCAACGCGTTTGTTTGCAAGCGTATCAGTAGAGCCAATTAACCGCACTTGAGTTACTTTGTTTTGAATTCCTTTAATTACAATATCGTCTTTGGGCGTGTCGAGCACAAAGCAGTAAATGGTTTTTTTGTCTTTCGACAAAGTTGTGGGGCCATAAAAATGACCAAAAGGCAAACCGCGTGTTGTGCCATAAATGGCTTCGGCGTGTTTGTGCGTCCAACGTCCCAAACCCTTCAATCGCTCTGTTTGAGCTGGAGTAATGCTTCCATCAGCCATTGGGCCAATATCTAACAATAAATTGCCGCCCATACTGATGCAGTCGGCAAAAATACGAATAATGTAATTCACCGATTTATGGTTGTTATCTTTGTGTTGATAACCCCACGAATCATTAATGGTCATACACAATTCCCACGGACCGTTTGGGCCAAAAATGGGCACTCCTTGTTCGGGCGTTGCATAATCGCCATAGCCCATCATACGCGAATTGAGAATGGTTTTTGGATTCCACGTAAGTACTTCTTGTCGCAATTCCTTCATTTTCCATTGCTTGGTACTGCGTGTCCAGTCGCCATCGAACCACCACAAATCGGGATTTGTCAAATCTTGAATTTCCTTCATCTGCCCATTCCGAAAAGCTACAAATTTATTCCATCGTACAGTATCTTCAATGCCCGATTTTGGGTAATCGTAGGCGTTGTATTTGGCGGGTCGTTTTTTGTCGTTGGCATTAAATACTGTTGCATAATCGGGGTGCGACCAGTCGAGATGCGAGAAATAAATTCCCACTTTCAATCCTTCGTTACGAAGTGCTTTCGCATACGGTGTTATCAGGTCGCGGCCTGCTGGTGTTTTTTTTACTGAACTTAAATTGCTCCATTTGGTATCCCAAAGTGCAACGCCATCGTGATGTTTGGCCGACATAGCTGCATATTTTGCACCAGCTTCACGGAATAATTTTGCCCATTCGTCGGGACGGTAATTTTTGGCAGTAAAACCATTCAATTGGTCGAAATAATCTTTTTCGGATATCTGGCCGTTGTAAAACGACCACGATTCGCTAACTCCTTTCACAGCATAAATTCCGTAATGAATAAAAATGCCGAGTTTGGCATCTTCGAACCATTGCATTTTATTGGTACTGTCTTTTACAATTTCGGAGTGTTGTGCTGAGAGGTTTAATGCCAAAGCACATAGAATGATAGTTGCTGTTTTTTTCATTGAAAATATTGTTTTAAAGTTGTTATTTTATTACAATGCTACTTTTACAATAAACTAAGTAATAGGAAATAAATAATGTCGCATTTGTAAAAAATAATAATTTCACAAATCAATTGTAACTTCAAGTCCCCTTTAGGGGATATAGGGGCAGTTATAACATTAATTTTTGCCGCCCCAAGCCCCTAAAGGGGATGTAGAGTTACTTTCGTCTTTTAAAAAATGGTATATTATATTTGAACATTTACTTAAATTTAATTTATTACTGATATACAGCACTTTAATACTACATTAATAAAGTATTGAATGATTTTTCGGGTAATACAACATCCAACATCTTTGCACCCACTTTTATTCTTAAACTGACTGGATTATTGGAAGTATTTATTGTTACTAACACAATTTTACCCTCAGGCGTAACGAATGATAGAACATGTCCATACCGCCCTTTGGTTTGTAGTTTCACCGAACCGGGAACAACAAAATAACTCAAATGCTTAAAAATGTAAAATTCTGGAGTGTAGGTTACTTTTTTAGTCAATTTATCAATCGTAACTTGAGCATTTTGCCTCCAACCCCACGAACTTTCGCCGGTAGTGTCCAAAATCATGTTCCAATACATATACGACTTCACACCTCTATCAAGGTATAATTTAATTTCTTTGAATGTGCTTTCGGCCGATTTCCAATCAAAAGTTCCATATCCACAAGGCGTTTCCGTTTGCATCAGGTTTAGTTCGGGATATTTTTTGGCAACTGCCACCAAAGCATCTTTGCCTTCGTACTGAAATCCAACTCCCGAAATATATTTTCGAACATTTGGTTGCGAAAGTACCGAATCAAAAACAGCTACATTGGCATTGTTGATAGTGCTAAACCAAATTTGGGCTGGAATTTTATCTTTCACAAACCGAGGACCTAAATACATTGAAATAAAATCGCGCATGCCACGTGCTGTCCAACTGCAATTTGGCCATTGGTTATACGTGTAAGGTTCGTTCTGAACATGTATGGAATGTATATTAATCCCTTGATTCTGATAAGCCTTTACAAATCTGGCAAGATAAAGCGCATAAGCCGCCAGGTATTCTTTTTTTTGTATAAACTGGTCGCCCGATTTTACTGCTTTTGTTTCTGTTAAGTCGTTGAAACTGTTTGGTTTATTTGCATAATGATTGTTGGTTTTCATCCAAGTAGGTGGACTCCATGGCGATGCCCATATTTTGAGGTCGGGTCTGTGTTTCATCGCCGCTTTGATGTACGGAATAAGAATACTTTTATCTCTTTCGATACTAAAGTTTTTCATTTTAAAATCGCCTTCAGTTTCATTCAGCGAATACCATGTGAAGGAATAGTCGTTCGCCCCTATTGGCATACGGCAAATATTATATTTTAGTCCCTCTTTGGGGTCGAAAAACGCTTTAATTACTTTGTCGCGCTCCTTGAAAGGTAATGTTTGTAAAGCCTGCCAACCCAATTCGTTGAAACAACCGCCCCAACCTTCCATAGTTTGTTGTTTCTGATCAGGCAAAATTTCAATATCAACTTCATCTGTGTCTTTAAAATCGTTTAGTTTTAAAGAATCTTTTTTAATCCACCTATTTTCATCGGTACTACTCACCCATTCAACGTTTTGGGAAAATGCGTTAACTACAATACAGAAAATAAATGCGAATTCTATGACTACTCTTTTGTTTTTCATTTTCTTACAACCAATTTACTAACTTCTACCGCATTTCCAACTTCTATTTTCAGCAAATATATGCCATTTTTTATTTCGGAAAGCGAAATAATGTCAGAAGTTGCCTGTTTTTCCAAAACTCTTCCGGATAAGTCTGTGATTTCAATCGAATTAATTGATTCGGGATGTTGAACTTTCACATAAGCAGATGCCGGATTAGGATATATGCTCAATTCTTTTTTTTTAAAATTATGCTTGAATAATCCATTTATTTGACTTTTCACTTCTACATTTACTGCTTGTGTGAGTGTTTTGCCATTTCGGTTTACAATAAACCGAATATTAGTAACACCTGCTTTGAGAGCTTTCATATTCCCTTTGTTATCAAGTCGAATCACATTTCGATTATCACTCACTACCAGCGCACTAGCATCCGATACATCAATTACATTTCCGGTTGACATATTGGCAGAGTAAGTGTAAGTCCCTGCATCCGAAACTTGTAATATTGTAATCGGAATTGAAAGTGCAATGCTCGATAAGCTGTTACACTGCACCACAACTGTGTCTTTTAGCGTAATACCCAATACAGTAACTTCAACTGCTACTTTTGCTTCGCCTATTTTTCGGGGTATTATTGTTCCAAAAGCATTTAAGTCATTGATTAATGGTGTTAAATTTACATACTTAATTTCCACACTTTTAGTGTCGGGTACAGTGCCATCATTCATTAAAAGGTGTAGCGATGTGCCAGTTGCTTCGTTCACTTCAACATCCGAAGCATAAGGAGCAAAGTGTAAGGTGCTGAAATAATAATCCAGCACTTCAATTTCAAAAGTGTCTTTCAGTACAACATCGCTCAGTTGTACTACTGTTTCGATTTTTGTTTTTCCAACAGCAATGCCCATAATTAAACCGGTATTACTAACTGTAACACAAGCATTACCCACAATATTATAATTTACTTGTGCAATTGCCATATTGGCATCCGTGTTGTCGGTCATTTTTCCAACTAGGGTTATCTGACTATTAAACAGCTTTTTAACTTGTGGGGAAGCTACCGAAGCCTGAATGGATGCTAACTTTACAGTTGTACTTGTAATTTTACTATTTGTAAAAATGGTCATCGCTTTATTCAAATAGTAATACGAAGTGTCGATGGTTAAATAAAGGGGAGAATTTTGAATTGCCAAATCAACTTTCGAAATTTCGGCATTAATTTTTTGAACAGCAAATTGCGGATATTGATTTAATTCAGCTCCAACAACTGCTGCCGAAACGTTGTTCTTAGCTTGCAACAACAATGATTTTAAGCCACTTAAACTTACAGGTTTGTAAGCCGCTGGTGTATATGAAATATTTGAAACTGTAAAATCGGCACCATTAGTGGGCGATAGTTTACCAAATTGCAGGTAAGGTTGCCCTTCTAACTGTGTCAATTCAAAATCGTCGAAATAAATGGCGTAATTACCATCCGAAGTCCAGCCATTGTGATAAATCAGTTGAACCTCATTGCACTCAGGCCCGGATGTAAACTCAGCGGTTTGTTTTGTAAAAGTGGTGGTGTTATTAACAGGCAAATCAGCCACTTTTAAGCCCGAAACCCACAAGCCACCATTCATTTTTGTTTGTCCGTTCGATGACGATAATATTTTGAGTTTTGCCCAATAAGAAACTCGGTACTTTGAGTTGGGTTGAACTTTTATTTTCCCAATAAACCGACCATTCCAACCATTACTCCAAACCATCGAATGCAAACCAGTACGCACATTGGCAGTTGCTGTTTCAATTTTCCGAGGTGCATAACCATCGCCACCCCACATTGCATTTATTTCATTCAACTCAAAACCAGCATCCGGAATCACATCTGTTCGTTCGGAACTCACTGTTCCCATTTGCACACTATCTTTATAAATTGCAGCGGTAGTGCCTTGCGAGCTTACTCTGTAATTTGCAAAATTTGTATTATTGATATTTTTTATCAACGTATCACCAGTTGCAACATTAACTATTGCATTTGAAAGCACCATTATATTTACTCTGTTCCCGGTTTTTGTTCTTAAATCAATACTTAAGCCTGATTTTGAAGATGTTACAGATGACCTATGTTGGAGCGAAAAATGATTGGCATTATCATCAATATTTACACCAGATAGCTTATATCCGTAAACGCCACCATTGGCTGATGTTACAATTTTTAAACCTGTTGGCACAATTGCTACTTGCGAGTTTTCTCCGGTCTCAAAAAACATTGTCCACGAAGGATTTGCGTATCTTGGATTAACATCCCCTTGGTATAAAATATTGCCATAAAGTGATGAAATGGCTTCCACTGCACCTATTCTTGATTTGTTTTGTGCAAATGTATGCAGTGTAATGGATAATAAAATAAGGGCTAAAAACGATTTTATATGGTTCATATTCGTTCGATTGTTGGTGTGAAAAGTAAATAACTTACGGATTTCTGATTTTTTTAAAAAATATCACTACTACATTCTAAATGGCGCAACCGGAAAATTATCCGAAGAGTATAAATTAGGTATTGCAAAGTTTTTCCAGTAATAACGAACTTTGGTAGGTGCTGAAACTTCATCAGACCATACCAACACAGTATTTCCCTCAATTCGAGCATTGGCTGGATAATAAATATTATTGGCACCAGCTATTTCAAATAACTGTGGACTATCACCCGAATTTATTTTCAACCCTTTATCGGCGAAATTAAAAAACACACGCAATGCACGACCTTCCGTTTTTACCGATTTAAAAACAGGACTACTGAAGGTTGTTGGTTTTCCATATACTCTGGCTAAAGCAATATCGCCAAGTCTATTGCCCACAGGCATTTTATTCCAGGGGTGAATGTTCGACTCCTCACCTACATCAACGGTAGTGGCAAAACCCGAATTTGGTATTGACTCAGCTATTTCTTGTTGTACCTCTCTGAAATCGCGCCAATTATTGGCCTGATGTCCGGGCAATTGAACCAAATAAAACGGTAGCATTTCGTTTTTGAAATCGCTGCGCCAACCTTTCACTAAGGCTTTTAGTAGCGTAGAATAAGTCTGATAACGACTAATATTGTTTTCGCCCTGATACCAAATAAAACCGGAAACTTTATAAGGAAGCATAGGATGAATCATACCATTGTACAAATATCCAGCTTTACGATAAGTTGTTGTAGGAATATACGCATTTTTGACAACCGAAGGCAATGTATCATAAATTGTAGGATTAGTCCATTCTTCAGCTGCTGTTCCACCATGATATGCGCCAATCATACCAATTGGTACGCGAAGTGTGCTATGCAACCTAAGTGCAAAAAAGTAACCTACGGAACTTATTGCCGAAATATCATTAATTGAATCGCCATGTGCCCATTTACCACCTACTGTATCAAGAGGCGTACTTGAATCAACAGTTTTGGCTCTGAAAAAACGAATATTTGCATTTTTATAGGTAGTGGCATTTGTTCCTCCTAATGGCAGATTCATATTCGACTGCCCAGAACAAAACCAAACTTCGCCAATCAACACATTGCGAACAATAGAATCGTTAACCTGAATAGTGTAAGGAGTATAACCAGCAGCTGGTGTAGTGAGATATGCCGTGAATTTCCCATTGGCATCTGCTATTGTTTTCACAGGAATATTATTCCAGCTTCCGGTAACGGTTACTTGTGTTGCAGGCGTGGTTTTACCCCATATTGGCGTTTCGGTTTCGCATTGCAGAACCATGCCTTCGGTAAATAAATTTGATAATGTGATTTTTTGCGCTTCAATCAAATTGCTTATTGCCAATAAAATTACCAAAAAATAAATTGAAAAAAAGTTGTAAAATCTGATTTTGTTCATGTTTCTAGAATTGTTTAAATTTATATATATTATTTCAAAAGTTGTTTTGAAGCATTTTTACTTCAACATAATAAGGTGAAAATTGAATATTTTTATCATCAATAAATTCTGCTGAAATTTTATATTTCCCCATTTCAAACGGAATTAAAAAATCGATTGATTTTCCAGCAAAATTTTCTGATATTGTAGCACTGTATTCTAATGCAGCAACTTTTATTTTAGCTGCTTTTATTTTTAATTTTTTACCTTTACTATATTTTCTGCCGTAGGGTGTAATTCTATCATCTGATGTAGTTGACAATATGCCCAATCCTGATTCTGATGGCCATCGCAATAACTGAAACTGGTACAGTCCTTTTTTAGTAACTTCAATTGTCCAATAACCATTACTGTACTTGCCTTGGCGTACCATTTCCTGGTCCCATGCCGGAATTTGGTTTTGGTCATTGTGTAAATCATGGCTATACAAAGTTGTTGCAGGCTGATTGCCAATATTTATGTATTGATATTGTTGGGCACGTACTGATGTTTTTGTCCACCATTTCTCGTATTCATCTTTGAGTTGAGCTACAATTTTGGGATGCTTTGACGCAATATTTATTCTTTGTTCCTGGTCGGAATTTATATCATAAAGTTCAGATCCATTTATCAATCTCCATTTTTCGAACATGACACACCACACTTTGTTTTTTTCTAAAAACTCATCACGCTGTGTATCAACCACCAGTGTTCTTTTGGCTATTTTTTTTCCTTCGAGTAAAGGCTTAAGACTAACACCTTCGAAATCTGCCTGACGAGGCATCTTCAGCTTACACATATCAACAAGTGTGGGCATAAAATCGATATAGGATGTTAGTGATTCAATGTTTTTTCCTTTTTTACCGGGAACAGATAGGAAGAAAGGAACTCGGTGTCCGCCCTCGTAAGGAGATGTTTTGTTTCCCCTCATTCCGCAATTAAAACCATTTAACAGAAAACCATTTTTATCAAAAGTAGAGCCACCACTCGTGCCATTGTCGGTCATATAAATGACAATCGTATTTTTATCAAGTCCGTTATTTTTCAGATAAGCTTGAAGTTTGCCTACATTTTCATCAATATTTGCAATCATCCCATAAAATTTCGGGTTTGGTATTTTGGGATTATTTCGATAACGAGCTGCATATCTTTCATCGACATGAACAGGAAAATGTGGAGCATTTAAAGGTAGGTAACAAAAAAATGGTTTTTGTTTATTTTTATCAATAAATTTAATGGCTTCTTGAAACCACACATCAGTACAAAAACCGATTTGTTTTTCAGGATTACCGTTACGGAAGTAAGTATCATCGAAATAGGTATTACCCCAAAAATCGGGTTGACCACCCACTGCACCACCTTTAATTACCAGACTTTCATGAAATCCTCTGTCCTTTGGACGATAGGGATACGCATCTCCCAAATGCCATTTTCCGAAAATCGCTGTTGAATAACCTGAATTTGAGAAAGTTTCAGAAAGTGTCACCTCTTCACTATCCAGATAGGAACGCCCCATAATTGTATGCCATACGCCAGTTGAGTTTCCATTTTTACCAGTAAACAAGCCCGAACGTGTAGGCGAACTTGTGGAGCCTGTGTGAAAGTTATTAAAACGAAAACTGTTATATGCTAATGAATCAATATTTGGCGTTTTAAGTTCTTTGTTACCATTACATCCTAAATCGCCCGATCCTTGATCATCGGTGAGAATAAATATTATATTTGGGGATGTGTTTTGCGAAGTTAAACTTGTGAAAAACCCTAAAAAACAGGCCGATGCAAAATATTTACTTCTTAAATTCAGGGTCATTGGTGCATTGATTTTGAAATCGAAAATTCAGGATTAACTATAATTGCAAAAATACAAATTCTTTTATTCATGAGAGTTGAGCTATGAATCAAATAGGGTGAATCTTGGTTCAAAAAAACAGGATAAGGCTTGTTCTACCTTTTGATTTGTACAGATTAATTTCACTTTCTTCCCAATCTACTTCTTAGTTTTTTTTCTTTTTCGGCGTTCCAATAAGCACAATCGAGTTGTATAAATACGGAAGAGTACGCAATGGTTGATTCGGTTTTTAGTACCAATACTTCGAATAAATTGGAAGCTGAATCAAGTTTTGCAAACACATCGTTGTGAAGCAGGGTATTTTGTGGGTAGTTTTTGAGTGAGGTGGATATGGATTTTTTCAGGGCATCCACTCCGGGCGATAAATCTTCGGTTATTTGTGCAAATTCCAAATCGGTAAATACAATTGGTTTCACATGCGATGAAGTTGAAATACTGCCTATAACGTATTGCAATACATCGGGTAATTGCTCACCGGTATTGATTACCGTCATGCCTTGAGCACTTTGTAACGGAAATGCTTTGTCCACCACCAATACCCAATTGCGATGACCTAATAAAGGTAATTTCTGCTGAAATTCATCTTCCCAACTGACTGATTTTGTAGAATTAAACTGACAGGACGAAAGTAAAATGACAACTGTTAATGGGATAAAAACCAAGAAATTGTTTAAATTTTGGCGCATAAATTTTTTATTAGATGTTAGAACAAAGATTAAAGAACAAGACATTCAAACCAAAAAGCTTACAAACTCTTCAAACTACAAATTTTTACCAATTGTACGAATTGACGGTAGGTGTAGCTAATTATTGTTTTTAAAAACCACAGAGTTAACAGAGATAACCACAGAGAACACAGAGAATTCTTTATTGAACTTACAAAAAATCGACAGGTTTAATTTTACTATTAAAAAAACTTATGTGACTAATGTGTTGATTTTTTTCTTCAAACCTTTATTAAAATCGTTTGTTCTTGGCCTTCGTTAATGTTGAGTTTTAATTTTGTTGGTTTCAGGTTTCCTTTAAGCGAAAACTGTTTCAACATAAGCTTGCCTTTCAGCACTTTAATGGTTGCACTTTGGTTGCTTACTTTGCAAGTTCCATAAGCGTAACCGTTACTCCAGAAATACGTTCCGGGCTCCGAAGTGATGGTCATTGAATTTTCCACACCCGAATAGCTAAATTCGCTCAAGGCAATAATGGTTGCCCAACTCGCCATGGAACGGGCATAGTGGTGCCCACATTCGGGTTCGCTAAATGGATTGCGCTTCGCACCATTGTGGCGGTCGCGAATAGCCTGAATTACTTTCAGCGCATTTTCTTTTTCTCCTTCGTAAATCATTTCTACAGCCGCCGCATATTCAAATCCGGTCATTACTTCGGCAAAATATGGGAATGGCACTTCCAGCCGCCCTTTTGGCCACGACGCCATTAATAAACCCGCTTCATTGCCCATGGTGTACGAACGCATATTGTTGAAATGTGCCGAAAAATCGGGCATAAAATTATTCGTCATCACACTTTTCGAAGCTGTTTGTACGTTGGTTTTATCGGCTAAATAACCCAAACCGCAGACATGAGCCATGTATTGCCCCACCAACTGATCGACCAAACACCCGCTGCCTAATTGGAACGCAGGAACAGTTGTTGCCGGATTTGTCATATCCAAAAATTCAAAGGTTTTTGGGTTCGTAATTTTATGCTCGTAATACGAACCATTGAATAAATTGGCATCCATCCATTTCGAACCTTTGCTAAATAAATCAGCACATTTCAGCGCAAATTCCTTGTCTTTTAGGACAACAGCCATTTTTTCGGCTGCCCGCAATGCACCCAAATACCAAAATCCCATTTGCGGATTAGGTCCAAAATAATTCACATCCATGGTGTTGTGCTGACTGCCTTCCATTACTCCATCCTGATTACCATCCCAGCCTTTTTCAGTCCAGGCAAAAGCCAACACCTTTTTTACCTGACCGTAATTATTTTTCAAAAAATCAGCGTCGCCGGACAATTGCCAGTCGCGGTAAAATTTCATAATACAACCCATTTGTCCATCGGCAGCCGAAGCAGAATTTTTATTGGCAATTGAAAGTGGTAAATCGGCTCTGAAATTCATCAGTCCGTTTTCTTTAGTTGCATAATTAAATTCCACATCGCGCATGGTTCGGGCTAAGTCGCCAAACAAGAATGGCGTTGCCATCTCATAATTCCACACGTGTGTGCAACTTCCCTTGCACGAACCCATTTTGTCCATCACGCCTTCCCAGCCCATCAAATGACCGCTAGGCAAGCGGAAAACAGTTTGCGAACGAAGAACAGCTAAATTAAACAAGGCTGCTTCTTTTACCACATTCGGGTACGACGATGCAGCAATAGCATTTACAAAATCGAGCGTTTGCGATTCTAACTGTGGGAGTTTTGGTAGCACTTTTTCGGCCACATCCCAAGCATTGCTGAATTGCTGACTATAATAATTTCCAACAAAATTGTTCTCAGTCCAGTCATATCTGTTGGGGAAATTCCAGGTAATAAAAAACGAAAAAGTAGCCTTCGAACCAGCTGCAATTGTTTTTTTAACCGACAACGAAGCCATGGGATCGTCTTCGTTTTGTGCAAATTTCTCTGTCAGTTCGCCATTGTCCGAAAAATCATCCCAAAAACTCAACAAGGCATTACTCCAACTATCTTTTTTCGAAGCCGTCCGGTAGGTTACTCCAGCCGCTTCCTGAGTTGTCAAAGCCATTGTTCCGTATGCAGCACTCGTAGAATCCACGCCTTTCGAATCAAAATAAATACCTCTGAAATTTTCCGAAACGCGATAGGCATTTCTATTCTTTTTAGCTCCAACGGGAATCACATCACCTTTCCAGTCGGAAGTATTTTGCTGTCCGTTTTTACCAATAAAATTCCGAATAGAGCCACAAACAGCCACTTCGATAGCTTGACTGGAGGTATTCGAAACTTCGTAACTCAATATGGCAATGGGCAATCCGCTATTGTCGGCATCGGTGGGAATGAGCGGATTGAAACCTTTAATTTTCACTTTCACAGGCGTGGTTTTATCTTCCAGATTTACTTGCCCAAAAGGATAGGCAGCATCGAAACTCGCTGACTCAAAGCGCGGTAAACCGTGATGATCCACCGGACGACCTTCGTAATGCAAATACTCATCGTCGTAAAGTTTACCTATCAAGGCTTTTGTTTGGGTTTTGCCATCCTTATTTTTTACATAAATCGCAAAAAACGGCGCATTATTTCCGGTTGTAACGGTGCTAAAACCTTTCGCGGGCACATTCATCAATTCCCAGTCGCGCAATTCACCCCTACCACCGAGCGAAACCGTTCCGGTACCAATGCCACCCAAAGGCAATGCAATTTGTTTCAGTGAAGCAGCATCATAGTGCTTAATAATTGGCCAGTTTTGAGGTGAACATTGTGCGTAAATGGTTGTGAAATTTAGACTTACAAATAATAAAATTGATAGATTTAATATGATTTTCTTCATCGAATAATGATTCTTGTAGATTATACTGTTGCAAAACTACAACATTTTCAATTACAATAAGTTGAAAGATATTTCAAAAAGGCTTGGTATATGACCATTTGGAAAGAAAACACCCCGCAACCAAACAATTTAACTGCTTTGTTGCGGGGTGAAATTCGAGACCTTAAAAAACTAATTTCAAATACTATTCCGTTACAGTGACTGTACCCAAATACTGGCTGGTTGAAACCAGCGTTGAGTCGGAAGCCGATTGAAAGAATAAGTAGAACAGCAATTGGTTGCCGGTTTCGCTGTAAGGAATTGGTAAGTTCGCTGTTTTGGCGGAACGAAGTACTTCGCCCATCGAATAACTAATCTCACCATTTGTTACATTGTAAACCAATAAGTTTACTTTATCGGTTGCCTTGCCCACCGCCGATTCTACACTATCGATCCAGCTGAATTTGATGTTGTCTCCTTCTTTGATTGCTGTTGCTCCCGAAATTCGACTCAAATTACCATCGCTGATAATGACTTTCGAATAGTCCAGTTCGGGTTGCGCATCTGTTCCTGCAACTGCATTTTTCAATGCGTGCCGGCAGGCATAATTGTATGCCGACATGTTTTCAGCTGAGGCCTTCTGTTTTAAACCCATTTTCAGCAACGCATTCACTGGCTTCATAAAGCCGGTAGTCGCGCCGAATTTAGTTTGTTGACTCACTTGTCCTTCTGTGTTTGCAGAACGACGTTTCTTTGATCTGGCTCTGATAATATCATCACCTTTTTTGTTGGTGCTACCCACCACGGTTCCTACGGTACCCGAGAATCCTCCTAATATACCTAAGTTTAGTGTTGCCATTTTCGTATTTTTTGGCGTTTAACATTCTTGTTTTGCAATCTGATTCTGTCAACATTGAGTTGATCGGGCTCTTTGTTTTTCGAATCGTTCTTTTACGTTCTCACACCTGTATTTGATCAGCAACAAGCGATAGTTCGTAAAAGCTGTAGTGCCCTACGCCATTGGATTTTACAACAACTTTGCCAATGCAAAAATGAAGGGGTTTTGACGGAGACTGGATTTTTTGAAGGTGATTTGAAGGTGATCTGATTGCTAATTGGAGGTTATTTGAAGGTAATATTTACAACGAATTAATTAATCCGACGAGAGTTCGACATTAGCATCATTAAAATCAAACAAAATAGCTTGTTTTAAAGTCCAACGGACTTTAATGTAAATAACCACGGGCGAAACCCGTGGAAGTTAATGATAGTGAACCTGAACCCTAAAGGAGTTCAATGTATAATTTGTTGTTATTGAACCCTTTCAGGGTTCAGATTTTTGTTTTTTTATTATCCACGGGTTTCACCCGCGGTTATTCAAATTGAATCCCTTCAGGATTCTAATAGATAAATCAAGATTACAAAAACCAAAGCGTTTCTTTACCGGTACGTGGTAATTCAGGGCGGGAAAAGTGTGGTACTATCTGCGCCAGCATCTCCGGATAGCGTAAGGTAACTGGCAGCGATTGACGGGAAACCGATTTCCAATACAGTTGACTAAAGCGGCAAACCTGCTCAAACAAAGCGGGAATAATACTTTCATCGGCTTTTAAACTCAGCGTTGATTTGGGTGCAAAGTATTGAACCGACAATTTCAGTGGAAATGGATAGCCTTCTTTCGGATCAAAAACCGTATCTTTTTGCAAACCGTTATTATACAATAGGTACTGATATTTATTGATAGGCAGATAGGTAAACGAATAAGGCATCAACTGTGATTGTTTATCATCAAACCCAATAATATCTTTCGAAAATGTTTTATTGACCGATACCACTACCACCGGAATGTCCAATCCGAGTGTGGCAAGACCCGCTTCGATGGGAGCAAGTTCTTTTTTACCCAGAGTTTTGTAAAAATGAATTACCAACCTATCGAGCGATTGCTGCTCCTCACAATATGCTTTTACAGCCATTAAAATTGAGCCCGCCAGTTCATCCATTTGGTTGCTTCTGAAACAATCGAAACCGCAGAAATTTCCCTCACCCGAAAAACTAAAGGCACTTCCAAGGTATTTGTTTTCGAGGCTATCACTTTTAAAAGCACTGATGCCAATCACCAATTCATTGGTTAGCCCACCTGCCAAGCTCCAGGGTGTACCGCCCAACTTTGCCAGTATGGCCACGGCTATGTTGGCAAATGCAAAGTTAAATCCGGTTTTTAAAACTGCTAATTGCGTATTATCCGGTTTTATTTCGGTATGCCTTCCTACCCAGTTCTTTTCCACTTCTATTACTTGCGATACAATGCCCCGATGTAGCAATTCTTCTTTTACCCGATAGTAAACCGCCTTGTGTGCCTCATTGGCATCCCATTTGCCAAAAGGCGAAAGATAAAGCGCTACATAACGCGTGGCTGTCTCAAATACCCGTCCATCCAACTGTTCGGATATTTCAGCAAGTGGATTTTCTTTGTTTTCAAAGTAAATACTAAAGCCTTTGACATTTGAATAGACAATACCGGCATATTTTTGTAGTCCGACAAAACCGGGTAATGAACCCTTTAGATAGGCATTTACGGTTGATGCCATGTTCACATCCTGCCGGTGACAAATAAAAAAGAATACGGTTTTTAAATCGGGTGACAATTTCTTTGGCCCATAGAATTTCATGCCGTTTTTAGGTTCAGCATCGGTTTTCCCTTTCCCAAATTCCAGGGTATTAAGCGTTCTATTTTCATCAAACAGGCTGTAAGGCTCACGGCTTATCCAGTTGGTATTTACCTTTATAAACTGCTCAATTTCAGTTGAGTATAAATACTTCTTTTTGAAATTATCTATTTCAGTCCGATAACGCAGGTAGCGATTGCTTTTATCGGGTGCAGGAAAAGGAATGTTTAATGCCCGTTGTAGTGTTTTGTTTAAACAAGGATATACTGCATCTGCATTTCGTCGTGCGTCATCGGGCATTTCGATGTATTTAAAAAGTTTGTTTTCGTAAAGTACCCAATTGAATACTTCCGGCGACAATTCTTCCAGTTCATCACTGGTAAGCGATTTTTTGCATACGGAATGTATGCCGTCGTAGGTAAGCAATAACTCGGGCTTTAAACTAATTGCACCAAACTGAACGCGCAACCGAAATCCTTTGTAACCCGAACAACCACTGTAGGGCGAAGTAGCGGGTAACCAAACCTCCGTATCTGTTACAAAATTGGTGCGCACAGGCAAACCTAGCGCTCTGAAATAACTGCAAAGTTTATAGGTATAATAATTTTTCAGGAAATTACCCGACCAGCACAATTCAGGAACTTCCCGATTTGAGAATTTTGTATGCAATGTGACAGGGATACCCTCCTTGCAGGGAATATCAAAAGTGCTGTAAAGCTCGGCAGTTTCTGTTGGCAATTTTAAATAATGTACAAAGAATTCGGTATCCTTTTGCGAAAGTAGTACAGCTCCTTCGAGCGCCTGTGTAGTTATAAAACAACATAATTTTTCCTGTACGAACGAAAAATTCAGCACATTGAGTGTAAGGTGGTTTTGCGACAACATAATCAAATCTTTAAAAATGGTTTAAATGGTTATTTAGGGGTGTTTAATTCATACTATTGTGTTAAAGTCTTGTTGCTTTCAAAGCATCAATTTCGGTCTTCAGATACATGTCTTTATTGCCCAGCTTGACAGCCAGCGGAAAATCCGGATTCTTTTTGTAACGTAACAGGGTACTTTCAGAACATTCGAACACAGCCATTACTTCTTTGGACGTATAATGTGTTTCTTTGGATACGGCTGCATTGGTAGTAGCTTTGTCAACTGTTTCATTTTTAATTTCAGGAGCTTTGCGCCGTTTCAGAAATTGTTTTACCGGAAACTGCACGCCAACCAACGAAGTGTAAAGCAGGGCTTCACTTTGCTTTACAACCACCACATCCGCAAGCATTTCCTGAATCTCCAGATAAGCCTTGGCTATACACACTTTCAGAAACTGAAAAATGTAAATATTGGAAAGTTGGTTGTTCGAAACCTGATCCGATGAATCGTTCAGTAATTCAACGTGCAAAGCTTCTTTTTGTATCTTTTCGCCCAAACGCATCAGGCAGGTGCTAAGATGCTTATCCAGCAATTGATTGCGCAGAAAAGACCTTATTTTGCTATTATCCTCTTCTTGCAACAAATCACGCATATCGGCAATATACAGCAGGGTATCAGCCAGTATTTTCCGGTGATAATAGCGCGTTTTTAAATTGAATGGAGGCTGAAATGTGAGTCCGTAAACACCTGAATCCTTAACAGATACAACTATCATTTGCTCCAGTCGCACAGTATAGTGATACCCATCGTCATTGGCAGGTAACAGCGGATTTAAATCGCCATGTAATATGTTCTCGAATAAAGGAAAGTAGATATCAAAATTCATAGTTAATTCTGTTGTAATAGCTTATCAGGGTTATTTGCAGATAGATAATCAACCCGTACAACAAAAATAGTTATTTTCTTTTTACATAAAAGGGTTGTTGATAGAAATCTTTCAACAATACTTTTGTTTTTTGTGTTTTTTAACTAACTGCTATCGGTTCATCTACTCTGAATTATACGAACATACAATCAGATAGTCAGCGTATTGCAGAATTTGTTAATTTGGAGTGCTGTCTTTTAAAAAATATCCACCTTTTTTGTCGGAACCTTTAAATTCAACTACCTTTAAATCAGATAATATTTTTAACTCTCTTTGAATAGTCGAAATACTTTTATTAAGAATATTTTTCAGTTGAATACGGTTTATTCCCTGATTTTCTTTAATAACTAAATATACCTGATTTTTCATATAATCAGGTTCATTTACAAGTTCATTTACAGGTTCATTTACAGGTTCATCTTGAAGTTCATCCCTATCAAAAGCTTTATGGATAGGTAATGTTACGAATTACATTTCCAAATTGCCATAGGGTGATTTTTAATTCTGTCGACAATTTCAAGTTCATCAAAAAGAAGCTCAGGATGATATTTATTTTTATTAAATTTTTCAACAAACAGCTTTTCGTTATCAGAAAGCAGCATTAGTGCAGTTAAATACATCTTAATCTCTCTTTTTGCAGATTCAAAATCAAACTTATCACTTTTCTTTAACACGGGTATTAATTTACGCTTTATCTGATTGAAATTCAGATTATCAATAGCATCGAATTTGTATGCATTCAGTGGAGGAGTATTGCCCCCTACTGCTAAATAAAAAAGCACTATTTTACGAAGTATTTGTTGTTCTGAATCTGAGAAAATTCCTTGTTTGAGCATTGTATAAACATCATACAAATCTCGTGCAGCTGTTCGCTCAATAAGTGCTTTTATTTTACTTCCAAAAAGTTCTTTATTATCCAATACTCTAACCTGAAAACGAACAGATAAGGATGCGATATTCACTTCTTTGTTAATAGGTTCAAAAACGTGGTTTCGCATCGAGTAGTTGATTTCGATTTTGATATTGTCGATGTTTCCTGCAGCATTTTGATAGAAAAAAACCCATGAATCAAGCGAATGTGGATTCTTTGATGATGGATTAATCTGATAGCTCTGTGAAATCATGTATTTTGCAATGTCATTGTTTATTTGCTCCCGCAACTTAAACATCTCCTCGCGGGTACTCTGTTTCGTAAAATCTAAATCTATATCGACCGATAAACGAGGAAGATTAAATAGGGTCTGCTGAAAAACAACAAACTGTTTGTTAATCAATATTATATCTTTATATTTGTGCAATTTAATGCAAGGAAATATGACATCATTCCATAAAAGGCGTGCACAAGCCCCTGAATATGTAAG
>Ga0247844_1002878_pt1 | contig 26713 bp, 17 predicted proteins | sample LaCtaG_FD_192421 | JGI IMG/M metagenome (GOLD analysis project Ga0247844, IMG submission 192421) | Freshwater microbial communities from meromictic Lake La Cruz, Castile-La Mancha, Spain - LaCruzMarch201714.5m_1 | ecosystem: Environmental > Aquatic > Freshwater > Lake | place: Spain: Castile-La...
AATATCGCCGTTGGAACCGTCAACACTATCAACGCTGGCGATGGTGCCGACACGATCAATATTGTCAGCGGTAACGTCTCACTGGCTCAGGGTGATGCCGGAAATGATTCGATCGTTTCAGCTGGCATCGTTTCTTCCATTGATGGTGGAGCTGGCTCTGACACCATCTTGGTGACAGGTGGAACTGTCAGCTCGATCGGTGGCGGCACGGAGGTTGATTCGATCAGCATCTCCGGCGGCACTGTTAACACGATTAGTGCTGGCATAGAGAACGACACGATCAGCATCAGCGGCGGCAATGTCTCCCTGGCTCAGGGCGAAGCCGGCACTGACCTCATCAGCATTAGCAACACCGCCAACATCGACACGATTAGTGCTGGCGCTGAAAACGACACGATTAGCATCACCGGCGGTAACATTTCGCTGGCTCAAGGTGAGGATGGCACTGATTCGATCAGTGTCACCGGCGGCACCACTAGCACCATCGATGCCGGTGCTGGTAATGACACGATTTCGATTCAGAATAACGCTCCCGTCAGCCTGGTTCTGGCCGGAGCTGGTTCTGATTCGGTGTCGATTTCTGCTTCGGCAACCTACAGCTATGTTGTAGATGCAGGCACGGGTAACGACACCGTCTACAGCGGCATCGGCAACGATTCAATTGTTAGTAGTGATGGCAATAACTTTATTGAGGATAAGGGTGGTAACAACACGATCTTCGTTGCCGGATCTGGCAACAACACGATCCAAACCAGTGCATCCCAAGACGGTAATGATTCGATCGTTTCCAGCAGCAGTGGTAACGACTCGATTCTCTCCGGTGGTGGCAACGACACGATCGATGTCCTCTCAGGCAACAACACCATCAGTGCCGGCACTGGAAACGATCTAATCTTCACCGGCTATGGCAGTGATTCTGTGCTGGCCGGTATCGGCAACGACACGATCTACGGCTCCTGGTCACCTGATAGCGGCGGCGATACGATTGATGGCGGCGACGGTAGCGATTACCTCAGTTACGAACGACTCACTTCCCAGCTGCTGGTGCAGATCTCTGGCACTCAGGCCGGTACCGTTCAACGCTTCAATACCATTTCAGAGGCTTCTATTGCGGTTGGTGGTTTCGACCAGAACCTCACTACCAGCACTAACGGATCAGGCTTCACCGATCAATTCAGCGGCATCAACGACAGCCTGCGCCTCAGCGAAGGCAACGACCGGGTGGTGTTCGCTGGCCCAACCAATTCAAGCTTCGGCACCACGATCAATGCCGCTGGTGGTGCCCGAGACCTGCTCGATTACTCCGGCTTCGGCGAAGCCAATCCAGTACTGGTCAGCCTCACCAACAACAGCACTGGCTATTCACTAGCACTCACTCCCAGCATCACCTTCACGGTTTCGCAATTCCAGAACGCCCAAGGAATCGGCAGTAGTTTGTCCTCTGCCGCCGCTGCTGGCACCAATGGCTTCGTTCAGAACTTCGAAGGCGTCATTGGTGGCAACGGCAGCGACACGATCGTGGGCTCTACCGCCAACAACTTCCTAGTAGGCAATGGCGGTGATGACACTATCGCTGGTGTAGCTGGTTCTAACACCATCATCGGTGGTGAAGGCAATGACATCATCATTCCCGGCGCGAATGGGAATAACTACGTTGATGCTGGTTCCGGCTACAACATCTTCTACGTCAATGCGCAGAACCTCACGCCTGGCAACTTTTATGCACCCAACGCAGGTGCTCGTAATGTCACGCAGCTGATTGATGCCGGCGCCACCACTACTGGCCCATCTGGCAATTGGGACCCTGGTGCTCAGGGCATCAATGTGCTCTCCGGTGGCGATGCCAATGGCAGCGACTACCGCAGCCTTGAAGCTTCTAATGGCGATGACACCTGGAACCTCTCCGGCACTGCCCTGAGCAATATCGGTTATGTCGAAATGGGCAATGGAAACGATTACGTCTCCACTGCCACCGTCAACAAGGGCACTCCCTTCAATGTCACTTACAACGGTGGGGCTGGCACCAACGAGATCGAGCTCAACCTCACCTTCGGCCAGTTTGCCCTGCTCACCCAGGCCGGTCGCTTCGGCAGCGACATCCTCAGCTACACCGATGCACCAGGCAGCGCCACCTTCAGCAGCGATCTGCTGAACATCAACGCCACTAATTTCAACTCCGCCAGTGTGGGCTTCATTTCCCCCGCAGCCTTCAACCTGCTGCTGGTGGATCCCACCGCCACCACTCAGAACCGGGTAATTGGTACCAGCGGCGGCACGGTGCTCAGTGGTGGCGATCTCACCATCGACTCCGGCGCCAATGCCCGCACCGAGGCGATCGCCACTTCCACCCCCTTCCAGTCCAGCGCCCTGGCCGATGGCACCCAAGTGGCCGGTGCCCTGCAGAGCCGCTTCACGGCCGGCGCTGATCTCAGCGGTGTTGCTACCGCCAACCAGCAGGCCGGTACCCTCGCCACCAGCGTTGCCGAGCGAGCTGAGGCTGTCACCGGTGCCTTCGGTTTCGGCGCCGACCGCAGCGATTTCAGTGCTGGCGGCAGCGTCTCCCTGCAGCTCGCTGGCCGGGTCTCCGGTGGCGCTAACGCAGGCAGTGTCGCCACCGTGGTGCAGGCCGATTCCGCCATGGATGTGGCCGGTGGCATCGACGCCAATGTGAGCGCAGCCGCCTCCCTCAGCCTTGATGCTGCCGCCGACAGCAATCAGTTCAGCATTGCCCGCAATGTGTCCGGCTTGAGTGTCGCCAACCTGCGCTCAAGCGTTGCCGGCCTCGCCGACACAGCGCTAGGTGGTAGTGCCAACTTCGTCAGCGCCGGCGATGACGCTCGCATCACCGCCAGCGCCAGCGGTACCAACAGTGTGATCGCCACCAGTGTCGGCGGCCAGAGTCTGCCGGCCCTGTCCGTCTCGATTCCGGCAACACCCGCCGAAAGCATGGACGTGGTGGTGCCTGGCGCTGCCGGCGCCCCCTTCCCCTTCATTGATGGCGACCTGGTGGTGTTTAACACTTCCTGGGGTCAGAACATCAGTGGCGAAGGTGGTGTGGTGGCAGGACGTCGCTACTACGTCTCCGACGTCAACCCCGGCCTGCGCACCCTGCGCTTGCGCGATTACGCCTCCACCGTTTCTGATCGCATCACCTTCTTTGGTGACGCCGGCTCCACGATCGCCATCCCGGCTGCCAATGCCTTCAGGCCCGGTGCGGCTATGGCCGATGCCTCCGCCTTGGCCACAGCCGTTGATCTCAACCGCACCCTCGTAGCCGGAGCCGGCGTGAGCAGCGGCGCTGAGCTCAGCCTTGACGCCACTGCTAGCCAGTTGCTCGATGTCCGTGCCACCAGCGTCGCAGGCGAGGCCGTAGCCGGCCTCAACCGCCTTGGCGGTCAACGCGGCGCCATCGGTAGCGACTCACCCGCCTGGAGTCAGGTGATGGCGATCGACGCCTCTGCCATTAGTGCCGGCAGTGGCGCTGATCTCCGTGCCAGTGCCACCGAAAGCGCCTCCCTGGCGGCTAATTCCACTGCCGGCGCCAGCCTCACCGAGGCCAGCGCCCGTGTGCTCGGCATCACCAGTTCCCCCGTAACTGCCGGCGACACCCTCAACGTCACCACCAGCGCCAACCTCAGCCTCAACGGCCAGGCCCTCAGCACTGCCGGCAGTGCCCGTGCCCTCAGCGGCGCTGGTGGCGGCGCTGCCACCGCCACCAACGCCAGCGCCGCCACCCTGCCCGATACCACCTCCCAGGTGATCGCCCTGCGCCAGGCCAACCAATCGGCCGGTGCGGATCTCAATCTCAATGCCAGTGCTGATCTCGAGCTCACGGCTCTAGCCCGCACAGTGAACGGCAGCCGCCGCCTTGATTTCATCCAGGCCAACGGCACCACTGAAACCTTCTTCGCACCCAACAGCGGTTTGGTGCAGGGCAATCTGGTGCAGCTCTCCGGTGCCACTCCCCAAACGGCCGGCCTCATCTCCGACACCAACTACTGGGTGCGGGATCTGGCCTTTGGCTCCATCGGCAGCGGCAACACCATCACCATGCCCAACGGTGTCACCTACACCAACGGCATGACGGTCGTGTTCCGCCTCAACGACGCCGCCGCTGCCAATCTCGTTGACGAGAGCGTCACCCCAAGTGTTAACGGCATAACCCTTGGCCGCACCTATTTCGTCACCGGCGCAACAGGCAACACCTTCCAGATTTCGGAAACCGCCGGTGGCACTGCGGTGCCGCTCACCAGCAGCAACAGCCTGCCCAGCGGCCTGATCGATGGCGAGCGCTTCCAGCTCAGCTCCGCCGCCGATCCCTTTGCCCCCGTCGTTGACCTCTCAGCCGGGGCCACGGCCAACATCAGCTTCAACCAGATAGCCACGGCCTCCGCCTTCGCCGGCGGACGTCCCAGCACCATCAACATCGCTTCTGCTGCCCAACTCGACCCCAGCCTCGAGCGGGCCCAAGTGTTTGGCATCAGCGGCAACCAAAGTGCCGGCCACAGCATCAGCGCCGGCGCTGACGCCACGGTGATCGCAGCTGCCGCCGCCAATCTCGACAGCCGGGCCATCAATGTGGCCTCCCCCGCCACCGCCGGTGCCGCTGCCAACGTCACCGGTATAGATGGGGTGATGATCGCCGCTGCCGCCGACGGCAGCGTGCGCGCCACCGCCACTGCCGATACTCAGGTGGCCGCCACCACCACCGGAAACTCCGCCAACAGCGACTTCGCGCTCGCCAACACCCTGGTGGATGTGGTCGGTATCCGCAGTAGCGGAGCCGCTGACACCGCCACCATCGCCGCTGACGGAACCATCACCGCCGCCGCCCGTATCGGCAGTGGCACCACCGCCAGCACCGTGGTGGGCAACAGCGACGCCCTGGCGATCCTTAACGCTACCGCCATATCCTTTGCCAACGCCGGCGCCTCCACAACCATCGGTGGTGTGGGCTCCATTTCTGCCCGCAGCGACCTCGGCAGCCTGGCGGCGCAGATCCTCGTTTCAGCCACCAGTGCCGCCAACGGCTTCGCCCGTGCCAACCTCGCTGCTGATGCCATTGGCATCTTCGGCACAGCAAACGGCAGCGATTTCCCCCTCCTCCAGCCCGGTGCAGCCGGCGGCGACCTCACTTCCACCGCCGTCACCAGCGCCGGCATCAGCGCCTTCGGTGTTGCCGGTGCTGCCGAGGCCTTCCTGGCAGACGGCGTGGACCGCACCGCCCCCGCCATGCTCATCGGTATCCAGGACACCGCCCTCGCCTTCGGTGCCGGCACCAACACCCTCACCGTCACCACCACCGGTGTGGTCAACCTCAATGCCACCAGCACCGCTGCCAACGCCAGCGCCGGTGCCGTAACCAGCGGCATTGGCCTGTTCGGTTCCAATGCAACTACCCCTGTCTCGATCGACTTCGACCAGTCCGGGCGCATCGCCATTGCCGCCAGTCAACGCTCCTTTGCCCAGGCGGTCAGCGTCAACGGTGTCAGCACCGCCAACTTGGTGGATCAGGTTGTTGGCATTGAGTCCCAGTCCATCCTTGCCGCTGGTACGCTGCAGATTGGCGGCAGCGCCACCTCTCAGCAGCTCGCTAATGCTCGCTCGGAAGATTCCAGTGCCAGCGCCAGCGTTCGCTTGTAATTTTTGATGCACGATCTCATCGATCCCGCATTCCGCGCCGATGGGGCAGTGTTTCACTCCCGGCTTACAGAATTCGTAGACGCAGCGGCTCAGCTCCCTTTCTCTGTATTTCTGCAGCAGGAGGGCCTTCTCCAACGCATGGCTAGGGAGGCTGCCCTTGCCGCCACCGTGAGCGGGGTTACCTTCTCCGATGATGAACACCCCGCCGTGATTGTGCGCCTATGGGAGGGGCTCGAGGTTGATCCGCCTTTGAATCTGCATGGCGATTGGCTCTCCCTGGTGCCTGCCCCCCAGCAAGCGGTATTGCTGCAGCGCTGGCAGGAGCTGCGCCTGCAGAAATACATGGATCTCACCTACAGCCACCGCATCGACGCCTACTTCCTTGAACGTCGCGCCGAGTTGGAACGGGTCGTTTACGGCATGATTCGCGTGCGTAATCAGGGAGCCGCCGAAGAGCTCTATTTGCGCCTCATCGACGACTCCGCCGACTTCACCCAATTGGCCTGCGCCTACTCCCTTGGCGATGAGCGCTATACCCATGGGCTCGTCGGCCCGATGCCGATTGGCCAGCCCCACCCCTCCATAAGACAGGCTCTCACCCCTCTGGCGGTTGGTGATATCGCTCCCCCTCTGCGTATTGACGACTGGGTCTTGATCTTGCGCATGGAACATCGCGAGCCCGCGGCCCTCAACGAAGCCACACGTCAGCAGCTCACCACGGAATTGTTCGAGGCCGACCTAGCCGCTTTTCTCGCCGAGCAGGACCTCATCGCGGCCCTCGATATTCACGCTTCGGCACAGGTCCCTAACCCTGGCAACACTGCCGGCATTGCCCAGACCGTAGACATCAGCCACACTGAAGTGGGCGAGCCACCTGCCCTGCCAGCTGGCCAGTTGGGTTGATCATCCATGGCTGATGCCGCCCAACTCCAGGCGCTGCTGCGCTCCTTTCCCTTCCTATCCGACCAGCCCGACGAACTGCTCGCCCTGCTGGCCTCCCGCGCGCAGCTCATTCGTTATGCCTTCGGCCAGCCGATCGCTCGGCCCGATCGCACCACCGGTCAGGTCTTCTTCCTGCTCCAGGGCACGGTGCGCTCCGTGGTCATGGCCGATCGTTTTGCCCGTCGTGTTGCCACTCTCCAACGCCATGAGGTGGGAGCTGTGCTCGCCTGGAGCGCCCTCAGCTGCGATCGCAACTGGGAAACGCTACTTGCCTCCACCAACACGGTGCTCCTGGCCGTTCCCTACGACACCTTCAATGAAGGGCTGCAGCGCTTCCCGGCTCTGGCCACCCGCGTGCGCGGCAGTGTCAACCCAGCCGAGCTGTTCGGCGTGCTCGACCGCTACCTCAACGACTACCCCCGCCTACTTACCGATGAACTGATCCGCGCCGCTGTTGAACTGGCCGACAGCACCCCAGCCGTCACTGTTACCCAGGCCAGCCTCGGCGACCTGCCCCGAGATCCCAACCGACTATTCCTGGTGGCCGCTGGCCCGCTGGCTCTCGGTAGGGCGATTCGCGGTAACGAACTCGTTGAAGGTGATGCGAACGCTCCGGTGCGCTTGCTGGCGGTCGACAACCTGGCGCTCCAGGCCATCCTCAGCCCGCCCGCGCCTGCATTAGACGCCACTGCCCCAGCTTCCGACCCCCCCGCGACCGACTGGCAGCACCAGCTACTGCAGACCTGGCAGCAGCAACAGGAAAGCTTTGATCCGGATGCCATCCCTCCCGGCCAGGCCCTGGTTGAAGTGGAGATCCCTGACGAGGCTTCTGACGACCGCCCGCCCGCAGCCTTTCCCTACTTCCGCGGGGACAAGACCGTCGATTCGGCGATCGCTGCCTTCCGCATGATCTGCGATCACCTCAACCTGCCCTTCCGCCGCGAACTGTTTCGCCGGGTGTTCACCGACCATGCCAATCGCAAGGAAGGTATCTCCTTGGCACTCTCGGGCGCCGTCGCCGAATCGATCGGCCTGCAGACCCAGCTGCTCAATATCCAGGCCGACTCGATCCTCCGCCTGGAGACCCCTTTACTGGTGCGCTGGGGTCAGGGCCTGGCCGTGATTTATCGCGTCAGTGCCACCGCGCTGGTGATCGGCGTGCCGTCGGGTGGCGCCGGCAACCGCGAAATCTCTTTCGATAGCTTCCGTGAACTCTGGGGCGATGAAGGTGAGGTGCTCACGCTCGCTGCCAACAGCCTCACGCCCACCCGCAAGTTTGGCTTCAGCTGGTTCCTCCCTGCCATCCGCCGTCATCGCACGGTGCTGATTGAGGTGCTGCTGGCCAGCTTCTTCGCCCAGTTGTTCGGCCTCGTCAACCCACTGCTGATTCAGCAGGTGATCGACAAGGCGATCATCAACTCCAGCCCAGACGCCCTCGGTTTACTCGGCACGATGCTGGTGCTATTCGCGCTGTTCGAAGGCCTGTTGCTCACCCTGCGCACCTTTCTGTTTGTCGACACCACCAATCGCATCGATCTGTCGCTGGGTACGGCGGTTATCGACCATCTTCTGCGTCTACCGATCAGCTACTTCGATCGTAGGCCGGTGGGCGAAGTCAGCAGCCGCATTGCTGAACTTGAAAAAGTACGCGGCTTTCTGACTGGAACGGCACTCACCACCATTCTCGATGCGAGCTTCGCAATGCTCTATCTCGTGGTGATGGTTATCTACAGCTGGCAGCTCACCTTGCTCACGCTAGCTGTCATTCCCATCTTGGTCGTGCTAGTACTTTTTGTTTCGCCGATCATCCGTCAGCAGATCCAGGCAAGGGCGATAGCAAATGCCCGCACACAATCGCACCTTGTGGAAGTGCTGAATAGCATGATGACTGTTAAAGCGCAGAATATCGAGCTGCGGACGCGCTGGCGCTGGCAGGAGCTATATACTGACTTTGTAGCTGAAGGTTTTGATAATACACTCACGAGTACAATCGCTGGCAATGTCAGCAATTTTCTCAATACACTCTCGAGCTTGCTTGTGATCTGGGGTGGTGCTTATCTGGTTTTGGCCAATCAGCTGACCCTGGGTGAATTAATTGCTTTCCGTATCATCTCAGGAAACGTTACTGGCCCGCTCCTGCGTATGACATCAATCTGGCAGAGTGTTCAGGAGGTTTCCCTTTCTCTTGAGCGCCTCAGCGATGTGATTGATACCCCTCAGGAAGCCGACGAAGATAACTACAAGCGCATGGTGATGCCAGCCATTAAGGGAGAGATTGATTTCCAGAACATTGAATTCCGTTATAAACCTTCCTCTCCTCTGCAGCTGCGAGGCGTCAATCTTCACATTCCAATAGGTAGTTTTGTTGCCCTTGTGGGAACGAGTGGTTCCGGTAAAAGCACACTCACAAAATTGGTGGCCCGTCTCTATCCCCCGGAAACCGGGCGCGTGCTTGTCGACGGCATCGATATCTCCAAGGTGGAGCTCTACTCGCTTCGCAGGCAATTAGGGATTGTGCCTCAAGACACTGTGTTGTTTGACGGCTCGGTTGAGGAAAACATCGCACTCACCAATCCAGACGCCACCACAGAAGAGATCATCCAGGCCGCCACAGTTGCCGCTGCCCATGATTTCATCATGGATTTGCCTGCTGGCTACGCCACCCAGGTTGGGGAGAGGGGCTCCGGCCTTTCCGGCGGCCAACGCCAGCGCATCGCTATCGCCCGCACCATCCTGCAGCGCCCCAACATGTTGATCATGGATGAGGCCACATCGGCGCTCGATTACCAAACAGAACGCGTCGTAAGCGAAAACCTCATGGAATCGCTGCGAGGCTCCACCGTATTGTTCATTACCCACCGGCTCAGCTCGATCACCAATGCCGATCTGATCATCTGCATGGGCCAGGGAACCGTGCTTGAAACCGGCACCCATCGTGAATTGATGGCTTCAAATGGGCCTTATTCCGTGCTCTATCGCCAGCAAGGCCGCTCTGCCGGCAGCTCTTCATCGTCCTCCGGTTCCGGATCCTCGTCGTCCTCTTCGAGCTCACGCAGCAGCACTCCGGTAATGCGATCGCCGAATCGCGGTATCGGCACCGCCTAAGCGAGAGCCCCCACCCCATGCCCCGCTTCCGCAGTTCTTCACGCCCCCGCAACCCCTTCCGGCGGGGTGGCAAGACACCCCCGCCGCCACCGCTGGCGGCAGAGACACTTGCGGCAGGCCTTAATTCGGCTGAATTCATCAACTCGCCGTTACCTGAGTTTGGTCAGCCCCCAGGTGGAGGCCCCCCCGGTGGCGATATCCCTGGAGATGAAGCGCCGCCGCCTAATCCACTTGCTAGGCGACGTGTCACTCTGCCGCGCTCCACCCGGGTCTGGAGTCGTGCCATTGTCTGGAGCCTAATAATCATCACCACCGGCGGCACCATCTATGGCCTGGTGGCTCAGATCGAATCGTCTGTCGCCTCACCGGGAACGCTTAGACCCATTGGTGGTGTGTCTGAATTGGCGCCACCTTTGAATGGACTTGTTCAGCAGGTGCTGGTGAAGAATGGCCAGCAGGTGCGCCGCGGACAGGTCCTCGTGCGCTTGCGCGATGATTCAGGTCCGACCATCCTCAACAATCTCAAACGCATCCAGGCGTTCTGGACTTCAGAAGTGCGGGTGCTGGCTCGCCAACTCAATATCGGACCTCTGCCCACTGAGCCGGATGCTCTCGCCCAGCTCTTGGCTGATGAGCAAGAATTGCAGCTTCGTGAACAGGCTTCCCAACGGGAACTTGCTCGCACCAAGTTTCAATCCGGCCAGCAATGGATTGATCTGCAGGGGTTGCGCGCCCAGCTCAGAACCAACGAAAACATCAGTGCTCGTATGCGCTCGCTTGTGGCCAAAGGGGCGATGGCTCAGCTTGATCTCGATCGCCAGCTCGAACGTCAACAACAGATCATCACCTCGATGCAACGCACCGAGAACGAATGGAAATCATCTGTACAGCGCGTTGAGGAAGCCAGGCTCAAATCATTGCAAATTCCCGCCGCTGAACGCCGCCAGGTTTTCACGCGGTTCAACAATGCCAGGCAGCAGCTAATTGAGGTGAACAGCAAGCTCAGCGACCAGCAGCAACGCGCCAGTTTCCAATTGTTGCGGGCCCCAATCGCTGGCAAGGTTATAGACATTAAAGCTAAGGTCGGAGAACTCTCCAGCCCTGCTGAACCTGTCCTCCGAATTCTCCCCAACTCTCCTCTGGAAGCCCAGCTGGATGTCAGTAATCGCGATGTTGGCTTTCTACGCAAGGGTATGGAAGTTGATATTCGTATCGACTCCTTTCCCTCCACTGAATATGGATCCATCACAGGATTTATTACCAGTATCAGCGATGATGCCTTGCCCCCGGATGAAAAGAATCCATCTGAGCATTTTAGTGTTAGTGTAAAGCTCACCAAGCAGCTGCTGATCCGCAGGGGCGTCAACTACAGCCTGCGACCAGGTATGAGTATCACAGGTTTAATCAATCTCGATTCGCGGCCTGCCCTTTCGCTAATCACCGATCGCTTCAACCGCTTCTTTGAATCTAGTCGCACAATTCGCTGATTTAAGCTCTACTGGGCGTATGAATTCCGAGCGTAGCGCCCGGTAACTGGGCGATAACGCGGAACGAATCCTGGCCCGATGAGCCAAGCAAAATCAACTCGGCAGAATTTTGCCCCGAAGTCAGCAGTGGAGAGGTATTCACCGCTAGTTGCGACGATCCGGGATAGCTGCTCATACCACTCAGCAACTGCTCCAGTGGGGCAATTGGTAAGAGCTTGGCATCACCTATACCCTCGGGCCCAGTGGGTGTGAGACGCAGTACGCCTGACTGCCTCTCCCACAACAATTGGTCAGATACTCCGCGGGCGTCTGCCAGATCCAGCCCCTCAATCACGGGCAATCCGTAACGTCCATCCCAACCCCCTGGCACTTGGGCCTCAATGCCAGACAACACCACGCGATCGCTCAGGGGATTTAAGCCAACTTGCAGACCTGTGGACGCCTCCGATTCCCATGGACTCCACCTTAAAAAGAAGGTATCCGAGCCACCACCACCAAATAGACTTCGAAAATAACCAGATGCTGCCATTACATCATCTCCCTTCCCGCCTGTCGCCGCCTCAAAACCAGATATGCCGCCAGACATGCCGCCATAAATGGATGTGGCCTTCCCCAAGTCAAGATCTACGAAAACCGGCAACTCCCAGCTCAGAAATTCCAGTCGATCAAGGCCGTCTCCGCCTAACAATCGACCCGTGATGGAAGAACTAAAATCCATAATAGTAACATCATTTCCGGAGCCAGTGCTTAGTTCTTCGATGTTTTGAAAACGTAAACCATTGAAGAACCCCTGATCCTTGCCATTTAGTGTCACCACATCTCGTTGGCCTGCCGGTAGTACCCCACCTGCAAGCACATCAAAGCCAGTCCCACCATCTAATTCCCCTGCGAGAATCTGATCTTCAAACTTAAACACTTCATCACCGCTCCCACCATTGACTACCCCTCCAAGCATGCTGTTGATGATGACGTTGTTTGCGCCATTGCCCATAGATATGCTGCTACCTTCTCCAAGTGACTCTTCGAGGTACAAGGTGTTGTTACCTTCGCCGAGATTAATTGCTGAATTCAGAATCGAACCATTGATGCGCACATGGTCGTTTCCTGATCCCATTGAGATGCTCGAGTTGAGCATCCCAATCCGCTCAAGATTTATCTTAGTTGTATTGCTTGGATAGCGACTGCCAAGCTGATTGGCAAGATTCTCGTCGATTCGGGTAAAGATCGTTAGGTCATCACTATCGTCACCGAATACAAGCTTACTACCTTCGATACCCACTGCTCGTGCATTCAGTTCAAATGACCAGTCGGCCTCGTTCTGCAGTATTGCTGACTTGCTGAAATCAAAATCAAGGCCAAATTCCCAGCCGTCTCCGAGTGCTGCCCCCTGATTGCTTTTATAAAAACCAGAATTAATTGTTACTGTATTAATCCCAGGGCCTAGCATTGCAAAGCTATCTTTCATTCCCTGAGTCAAGAGATTAAAGATAAGGTCTGTACTTTTGCTCTCGCCCACACCATAAAAATATAGATTAGTCAGCGCCTCTAGCGCCAGCAGGTCGTCGCCAGCGGCGGTATTAATGCTTGAGTTATCGGCCGCTGCGGTGCGCGACCGTAGATTGGCATCCGTCTTGCCGGCCGCCATTAGGGCCAGTGGCAGCAACTCATCAGCGCGGAACATCAACACATCAGTCCTATCACCAGAAAGGATTTGAACGTTTAACAGTCCAATATGTTCAAGATCAAGCTCGAGAGATGCGTCGTTCAGCAGCGATGTGGCTGAGCTGGGCACTAGTCGATTGGTAATCACTTCCTGGGACGTTTGAATTTTCCCGGTATAATTTAGAAGCGATCTCTCAATGCCCACTTGCCGTGCTGTTGTGATTGACCTGGCATTGCCAGCAATAGAGCGGGCAGTGCTCCCCGATTCCCCCTGAACGACCACCAGGACCAGCTGGGGCAGTGGAGATGCTTCGGGTTCAGGCGTTGGTTCAGGCGATGGCGATGGTGAAGGTGATGGCGATGGTGAAGGTGATGGTGATGGTGATGGTGATGGTGATGGTGATGACGGTTGAGATACCCGGGTCCTTGCGACTCTTGTGTCGCTGTCCTCTTCATCGCGGCGGCTCCCGCTTAGGAACCCACCCTGTCCACCTACACCGGCACCCTGTTTTTGTGACCCCTGGCCGATGCTGCCATCGATCCTGCGACTGGGTAGGTCCGGTTCGCCCTGCTCTAGCGGACGTATGTTTATGCGTCCGCCCCCGCCGCTGAATGGCCCGAATTCAACAGGGCCCTTTAGGAACACCGGCCCACGCGGCAGCCTTTCACCAGCTGCCTGTGCTGCTTCCTGAAACAGATACAGCAACACCAGGCCAAGGGCGCCACCTGTGAGCACACCCTCCAGGCTCACCCGTCGGCCATCCCGCTTGAGGGTCAGCTCATCAGTGAGGCGCTGAAGTTCGATCCGCCAGCCTCAAAGCTATTTCTAGAACCCTACTCCAGGCCGATTGACATGTCGTCGGCCGGTGGAGCGGGCCAGGGTTTGCCAGACCATTTGCCATGAAAGCGTGATACAGCCTCCTCCCAGGCACCCTCGTGCGCTCCAGCACTGCCGTGGGTGCAGGCGATCGGCCAGGTTCCCAGGCGCATGCCGAGCGCCAGTGCCGACCTGCAGAAGTCAATGTCGTAGGCGTGGAAGCGAAATTGGGGATCAAATCGCAGTCCACTGCGTTGCAAGACCTCAATTTTGGCGGCCAGAAGCACCCCATCCAGCACCATGCAGCGTCGCGGTGTGGGGCCATAGGCATTGGGTTCCACCAGGCTGGGATCCCAGTGATTCAGATACCCGCTGGGCCGCCGCTGGGACCACTGCCAGCCACCATTATCACCTCGCTCGAAGTACCAGTTGCCCTGCTGTGGACCAACATCTCCCTCACCGGCCAATCCCACCACATCAAAGTGGCGCAGTGCCCGCTCTAGGCGGAACTGGAGAAACCAGTCGTGCACGAACAGATCGTCATGCACAAACGCCACAATGCCCTCAGGGGGCAACTCTTCGATGGCCTTGTTGTAGATCTCAGATAGTCCTTGGCAGTGCTTGCCCCGGTTGCCAGCCACCAGGAACAACCTCGGGCGCAGAGCTGGTGGAAACTGGCGTAAGCTTCTGCCCAGCAGGGTGGACCGTGAGAAATAACTCGGGAACTGCTGGCTGGCACAGACAAGCGTGAGCATGACCCTGATGATCGTCCACAGCTGGCCTCTCTACAGAGCCTATGGATAATCTGCGCCTGAACGGGCCCGCGTTGCGATAGGTGACATGTCTGGCCGCAGGGTTGAAGATGGGACGATGCCACGCAGCGGTGATGCTCAACAACACGGCCTCCAGTAGCAGCGGCCTCCCTCCTATCACCAGCAAATCACGCCGGCGCCTGGTCAAGGCTGGGCACGTGCATTGCTTCCATCGGCTGCGCCTCAACGGCGGCGGAACGGTACTGATTGCCACGGTGGCCCAGGGTCACGTGGTGCCTTCAACCTGGGCCAGTGCCTATGCGTGCCTGCCGGACAGTCCGCAGCTGCTGGTCAGGGATGTTCACTTCGAGCCGTTCAGGCTGGACGAGTACAGGCAGACATACAACCTTCGTAGCCTGGAATGGCTCGACAGTCGCTTCATGTTAAAGCTGGCACTGGAGCAATGCCTGATGGATATCGGCAGGCATTTAAAGGAAACGCAAGGAGCTGATAGTGTCCTGGCTAATCCTGAACCTATCGATCGCATTGACCTGCATGTAATGCGCGCTCAGGGAGCTTTGCCCTATCTCCAGCAGCTCATGGAACGCTGCCGAGACCATCTCCTTCTGTTTCAGGATCTGCGCCTGGTTCATGATCTACCGGCGCCAACTTTTGGCACCCGATGACAGAGTCCCTGCGTATTCTGCTGGTGAACCATGGACTCGCTGCCGAGATGATGGGGGGCGACGGTGTGCAAATTGAGGCCACCGCTGCAGGCTTACGACACCGCAACCATCAGGTGCGCGTGGCCTACTCAAACCAGCCTGATACCACCGGGGTCGACCTCGTCCACATTTTTAACGCCCGTACCGACCAAGCCCTGGCTGGTCAGTTGGCGGCGGCCCGCCTGGCTGACCTCCCTGTGGTGGTCAGTCCGATCTGGATTTCCCTCACCCAGGCGCGCTGGGGATCACTGGCAGCACGCGGTGTGCTGGAGAAGCTCCAGCACGATCCAACCATTGGCGAGCGCCTGTTGAAGCAGCTGATCGCACGCACGCTCGCTGTGATCTTTGATGGGGATGTCCTTCATTTCGATCAAGCAGGTCCAACGGCAACAGCACAGTTGAACCGCATCGCCAGGTTGCTTGAGGATGTCGATGCACTCCTCCCTAACAGTTGGCTGGAGTTAGCTGCCTTGCGTCGTGACCTTGCCTGGAGAGGAACCCAGGTGGAGGTTGCACCATACGGTGTGGATCCCAGGCTATTTAGCGATCCAGATCCAGAGCCCTTCCGCAAACTCAGCGGCTTGCGGGGTCCGTTTGTACTTCAGGCAGGGCGGGTTGAACCACCAAAGAATACCGCCATGCTGCTTCAGGCACTTCGCCACACCGATCTGCCGGTTGTGCTCGCGGGTCGACACGATCTGGATCCTGGGTATACCGAACTTTGCAAAACGATTGGTGGAAGCCGGCTGCATCTCCATGGCCATCTATCACCTGATCTACTTGCTTCGGCCTATGCAGCTGCGTCGGTCCACGTGCTGCCTAGCTGGTGCGAGACCTGTGGTCTCGTTACCCTCGAGGCAGCCCTCGCTGGTACCCCTGTTGTGGTAAGCATTGCTGGCCACGAGGCAGCATATGTGGGGTCTGATGCCTGGTATTGCGATCCGGCAGATCCCTGCTCCGTGCTCAATGCTGTGGTAGCAGCCATCGACGCAGGTCGCAATGATCCTCGGGTGCGGAGGTTGCAACGGAGGATCCTGGCTGAATTCAATTGGAACGCAGTGGCCGAGGCGAGCGAGAGAGCCTACTCCTTGGCACTAGGCTTGCGGCGTAAGTAGCCATCAGCAAAATTAGACAAACCAGAGGCACTCAAGTAAGTTTCACAGCGCTCAAAGTCATCAGATTCAGCAAGAAAACTAACAATAGCCGTGCGTGGATTGGAATCGACGAGGGATCGGTAAGGAGCCACGGGTGTTCCTGCTAAATCCGCAAAGCTGGTATCGGCAACAATCAACAGACCATCCCTATTGACAAATTGCTGGTATGCCCTTATCTCTGCCAGGACATGATCACCATCATGCCAATCATCAAGAAAAACCAGAACTGGGCCGCTACTTTTCGCAACATTTGCAGCAACAGTTTCAAGCACACCTGGATCAAGGCTGCTGCCAACAAGCCATTCTGATACAAAGCGCGCCAGGCCCTGCTCGCGCCGCACTGCCTCGGCTTCGGCAGTCGGTGTGATGTCAATCGTGATGACGCGCGACTGCTCAAGGCCGAGCAATGCCAACATTGAGGCAAAGAAAAGTGCAGAACCGCCGAATTTTGTCCCTGTCTCGATGATCAGCCCTGGCCGAATGGCAGTAACGGCCTGCTGCAGCCCCATTAAATCATCAGGGAGCTGCCAGATAGGTACACCCAGCCAGTGATTGCGAAACCAACCTTCGTTCGCTGCTACCTTCAGCATTACCTGGCGCAGATCGCGAACCAGATAATCACTGATCAGATAGGGGGTGTCGGCAAAAGTCCCCATGCCTGGAGAAGGGTCTGCGGCAGGGTCGCTGGGTCTTGATACAGGGGAAGTCATGGTGTCAGGCCAGGCTCTTGGAGGGTAGTGAAACAGTGGCGAATGGGACTTTGCGACAGCATTCACACCTGGAGACTATGGCAAGGGTGCCCAGGTGTCATCATCGAAGACGGCACCACTGCTCTGCGCAGAAATCCACCCATCACCTGCCACCGTGATTCAGCCCAACCCAGTCAGTCCAGGCTTTGATATGTCGCATGAGCAAAAGGAACCTCCCCATCCGGCGACCCTTCCTCCTGGATCCGCAGACGGTCTGCTTTTTCGGGGCATTCATCCCAGCACTGTCGTGACTGGTGGCGCGACCATTGAGTTTCCACAGAGCACCATCATTGAACCCTTCTGCAGCTTTGTCATGGGCCCCCATGCATCGGTAAGCTTAGGAAATAATGTCACAATCTATTCTGGGTGTACTTTTCGAAGTAAATACGGACATTTTGAAATCGGTAATGAGGTCTCTTTCGGACCGAACTGTGCTTTTTATGAACTCAGGGCAGGATTATTTATCGGCGACTACTCAATGATCGCTGCTGGCGTCTGCGTATCAGGTGTGAATCATGGCATGGATCCCGTTGCTGGCCCCTATAGATTTCAGGTATCTGATAATCGCCCTGTCCATATAGGTCAAAATGTTTGGATTGGCATGAACTCCACAATATTACCAGGGGTTACAATCTCAGACAACACCATCATTGGTGCAGGTAGTGTGGTATCTCGGGATATTCCAGCTGGCGTGATTGCTTACGGTAATCCATGCCGTGTCATTCGTCCCGTCAGTATTTCATCACAGTCTGGCCATGGCTGAGTTCCACCCAGGTTTCTATTGGCTTATCCGAGCTAACGTTCTATGAACTCTTTTCTTTCCTGGTTTTCAGGACCCACACCGGTTATGGAACAGCCTCAAAAGCTTTTTATGGCCTGTGGCGATGAGCGCCGTGATGACTACCTGCATGTGGATGCTTTTGCGTCCAGTAACCCTGACATTGTGCATGCGATTGAGCAAACACCTTGGCCGTTTGAATCTGATCGCTTTACCGAGATTGTGATTAATCATCTTTCAAGAGTTGGCAGGGAATTATATCAGCAGAAATCCATTCTTAGCGAACTCTATCGTGTGAGCGCTGCTGATGCAACCGTGGTACTTAACTTGCCCTGGATCAGGCACGACTCCTTCTGGTCTGATCCAACCAATGTTAGGCCATATTGTCCGGAAACATTACAGCTTTTCTCCAGTAAATATTGTCAGTTGTTGCGCGAACAGGGAATTGCCCATACTTCTCTTTTTGAGCTTTTTGATATCGACTTTGAAGTGATATCTATTGTACAAACCTACGATCCACTCTGGTGGCGCAAGCTTCAGACTGGTGAGATCAGTCGTGATCAGCTTCGCGAGTCAGCATCCTTACACTGGGGTGTTGTCCGCTCTTGGACGGCTACATTGCGTGCGGTTAAGGTGTAGGAATTGTGCACATACTGGTTGTTACTGGTTTAAATTTGTATCGCCATTGTAATCGTCCACAGGTCTTCATTCGCTGACTGTTAAGGTTGTGCAGTGTATTTACAGGCTCGCGCTTTCGAAGTAGGTAAGTGGAAAGATATACTCAATTCATTAAAATTGATTCTAGATTTGCAGGCGGGCGTAGAGGCTCAGCAGGGTAGATCTCTCCTCTGAGAAGCCGATCAACCATGTCAATTTGCTTCGGCAGGCATACGCTATGGAGATCGTAATGATCGACAACTGTCTGCCTTGCTAATTGTCTGATTTTCAAATAGTCTTTTGGATTAGCCAGCACTTTCGCTACCGTCTTGGCTAAAGCTTCGTGATCAAGGAAGTCAACTAATAATCCATTCTCGCCATGACTAATCATCTCTTGAACTGGAGGTGTAGCTGAACCTACGACCACGCACCCGCAGGCCATCGCCTCAAGCATGCTCCAGCTTAGAACAAATGGTACTGTCAAGTAAACATGACAAGCGCTTAGGCGAAAAACACGATGAAGGACTGAATGGGGAACTTGACCGACAAAATGTACTCGATTTGAGTCAATTCGATTCGATAATTCTCTCATCATGAATGTTCGCCAGTCTCCACCGTCTGGTGGAAGACTGCCATATCCCTTGCCATCCCTGCCGACGATGATTGCTCTCATGTTCGGACGGAGTTGTTGCAGTAGCGCCAGCATCCTCATAAAGATATGAAAGCCACGGCAAGGTTCCAGGTTGCGACTGACAAATGTCACCACCTCATCTCCTGGTCGAAGCACGACTCCATCCCTGGATAAAACAATTTCTCCTGTTTCTCCAAGTGGTGCCTCCGGCGTGATCTTGGTCGTATCAATGCCCTCATGGACAACAACAGCTCGATCACGATAGGCAGTTGGTATTGAGCTCCATTGCCACCATGTTGAGGTAGTCGCACATGTGAAACTATCAAGAGCCAGTAATTGAAAATTTCTCCGTATACGCACGCCTGTTACGTCTATCCAAGTTGGATGGTGAAATTCTTTATCGAACCCATAATCTGCCCCTTGAACATTATAAACAAACTCCTGATGGTGAACCACGGGTACGCCAGGAAGGATGTCTGCCAGCGCCAGCATCTCTCCCCACCCAGAGTGACCGATTACCAGGTCGGGCTCAAAGCCTTCTCCCATCAATTTCAGGATGGTCTGTGCAACTGCAGCTCCCCTGAGCACTTTAGTCTGGCTATCCGATAGCAATGGATGGCATTCGGGAATGATGCCATTGGGCGCAGGATCGTAGCGATGAAGGGTGATGCCCGTTAACTCACTTGCCGTCTCCAAGCCGATGGCAACGACAGTGTCACCTCGATCCCTCAATGCCTGAGCTAAATGTAAATACTGGCCTGGGAAGTTTTGATGTAGAAAAAGTATTTTAGACATGGCGGCTTGGCAGCATTAGCTCACAATTCAAATCTAACCCCTGCTCTTGCGTAAGATCACGAAGGTGTACCAGTGCGTTCGACATAGCTGTTCTTGGTGTCTCAAGAGTCACATGCTTAAGTCTTTGGCCCTGTATTTGTTTCAGCTTGCACTCCACTGAATTTTATGTCCTATGCCACACAACGAATGCCCCCGGTTGCAGGCTCAGCCGCGGGCAGCTCTCGTTTTCGCCACTACTGAGGTCCTTCAGGTCGCGAATCTCGGGCTCCAGCGTTGCGCTGGGGTGGGTCAAGCGCTGGGCATCGGGGGCCAGCAGAAGCGAAAGTCTCTCGGTCCCTCCCTGCTGCATCAACTGCTGCAGGCTGGCGGCTAGATCGGCGGCGCTGAGCAGGCGGCCGTCTGGGCAGCCCAGCAAGAGCGCCAGCTGGGGCTGATCGAGCAGGGCCAGCAGGCGTGGGTCACTCTCGCGTTCAAGCAGCAGACCTTGCTCCATAGTCCACCCACGCAACCTATCGAAGGCCTCACTTAGATGAAGGGGATCGCGCCCATCCTCGCCATCCCAGCCAAATAAAGCCGTCAGTCCGTGGTACTCCTCTTCCATCAGGTGGCCAAGTTTGATCCGCTTGGTTTGCAAGTAGGCGGCGTTGTGGCGGCCGGCGTCCATCACCAGGGGCACCCGGTCTTCCACCTGCAGCCCGTAACCACCGAGTCCAGCGATCTTGCGCGGATTGTTGGTGATCAGGCGTAGCCGATGCACTCCCAGGTCGCTGAGAATTTGGGCACCGACGCCATAACTGCGCAGGTCGGCCGGAAATCCCAGACGCTCATTGGCCTCCACCGTGTCGAGGCCGGTGTCCTGCAAGGAGTAGGCCTTGAGTTTGTTGATCAGGCCAATACCGCGGCCCTCCTGGCGCAGATACACCACCACGCCTTCGCCAGCTGCTTCGATCATGCGCAGGGCAGCCTCCAGCTGGGGCCGGCAGTCGCAGCGCAGCGAACCAAAGGCATCCCCGGTGAGGCACTCGCTGTGCACCCGCACCAGCACCGGCTCTTTAGCCAGTTGCGGTTGGCCCTTGATGATGGCCACATGCTCGCTGCCATCGAGTTCGTTGCGATAGCCGATGGCGCGGAAGTCGCCAAAGGCGCTGGGCATGGCCGCTTCCGCTTGGCGCTGCACGAAGCGCTCGGTGTCGAGGCGGTAGCTGATCAGTTCGGCAATGCTGATTAGGCGTAATCCGTGGCGTTTGGCGTAGGCAGCCAGCTGGGGTAGCCGGGCCATGGAGCCGTCGCTATTTTGAATTTCGCAGATCACCCCGGCGGGATAGAGGCCTGAAAGCCTGGCCAGATCGACTGCGGCCTCGGTGTGTCCAGCGCGCTTCAGTACGCCGCCTTGCTTAGCCCGCAGCGGGAAAATGTGGCCTGGCCGGCGCAGGTCGGCCGGACGGGTGTGGGGGTGGATCGCCACTTGGATGGTGCGGGCCCGGTCATCGGCGGAGATTCCGGTGGAGACGCCGTTGTCAGGGCCGGCGTCCACGCTCACGGTGAATGCGGTCTGGTTCTCATCGGTGTTGCGGTCCACCATCAAGGGCAGATCCAGGGCGTCGAGCCGTTCGCCCTCCATGGCCAAGCAGATCAAGCCCCGGGCTTCGGTGGCCATGAAGTTGATTTGCTGAGGCGTAGCAAACTGCGCGGCGCAGATCAGGTCACCTTCATTTTCCCGATTTTCATCGTCTACCACCACGATTGATTCGCCGTTGCGGATCGCGGCGAGACCATCGGCAACTGAGTCAAAAGCGATTCGCTCTTCCCCGTTCAAAGCGACCTCCGGGCTGGAACCGGATGGCAGGGGTGAGGAACTCGAGTCGCGCAGGAGGGTCAACGGAGTGCGGGCGGGGACCGGGCCCTAGCGCAATCATCCTTTATAAAGCCCCTTCGTCCTGCCCCCGGGCCTTGCCATGGCCAACAAGCGTGTTGCGGTAATCGGCGCCAGTGGCTACGGCGGCCTGCAAACCCTGCGCCTGCTCCACCAGCACCCTGCCCTGGATATCAGCTTCTTGGGCGGCGAGCGCAGCAGCGGCAAGCGCTGGAGTGAGCTGGTGCCCTTTTTGCCCCTGCCCGGCGACCCGGTGGTGCAAACCCCAGACCCCGATGCCATCGCAGCGGTGGCTGATTTCGCGGTGCTCAGCCTGCCCAACGGCCTGGCGGCCCAGCTGGTGCCGCCCCTGCTGCAGCGGGGTGTGCGGGTGGTTGATCTTTCCGCCGACTACCGCTTCAGCAGCCTCAGCCGCTGGCAGGAGGTGTATGCCAGCGAGGCCCGGGAGGTGCCCCGCAGCGATGACGACCTCTGTGCTGAGGCCGTCTATGGCCTGCCCGAATGGGAGGCGGAGGCGATTCGTACCGCCCGCTTAATAGCGGCTCCTGGCTGTTTCCCCACGGCCTCACTGCTGGGGCTGCTGCCGTTCTTGAAGCAGGGTCTGATCGACACCACCGGCATCGTCATCGATGCCAAAACCGGCACCTCCGGTGGTGGTCGGGCTGCCAAGGAGCACCTGCTGCTGGCGGAATGCTCCGAGGCGGTTGCTCCCTATGGGGTGGTGGGCCACCGCCACACCAGTGAGATTGAGCAGCTGGCTAGCCGGGTGGCGGGCCATGAGATCCAGGTACAGTTTACCCCGCACCTGATGCCGATGGTGCGGGGCCTGCTGGCCACCGTCTACTGCCGTCTGCGCGACCCAGGCCTCACCGCTGAAGACTGCGTCACCCTGCTGGCTTCCGCCTACCGCCAGGCCCCCTGCGTTGAGGTGCTGCCGGTGGGTACCTACCCCTCCACAAAATGGGTGCGCCAGACCAACCGGGCCCTGCTCTCGGTGCAGGTGGATCGCCGCACCGGCCAGCTGATCGTGATGGCTGCCATCGACAACCTGGTCAAGGGCCAGGCCGGCCAGGGGGTGCAATGTCTCAACCTGATGGCCGGGCTTGAGCCCACCGCCGGCCTGCCGTTGCTGCCCTTCTATCCCTGACGCACTAGGTCCACTACCAGAGAAACCGCCAGGGGCAGGATGCGGTGCTCCTGGCGCTGGATGCGGGCGTTGAGGCTGGCGTGGTCGTCCGTGGCTAACACCGGCACCGCCGCCTGCACCAGGATCCGCCCCGCATCAACCTCCTCGCACACCAGGTGGGCAGTGCAGCCGGCCAGGGTGACCCCCGCCGCCAGGGCCTGGCCCACCGCATCAAGGCCGCGGAAGCTGGGCAGCAGCGAGGGATGAATGTTGATCAGACGCTCGGGGAAGGCGCCGATCAGGGTGCTCGTGACGACGCGCATCCAGCCCGCCATCACTACCACATCAACGCCGGCTGCCTCAAAAGCCGCCACCAGGGCCTGGTCGAGGGCCTCGCGGCTGGCCACGCTGCGGTGGTCATGCACTTGGCAAGGTATGGCGAGGCGCTCGGCCCGTTGCTGGGCGCCGCAGCCAGGATTGTTTACCACCAGCAGGGCCACCTCTGCCTGGAGCCGGCCGTCTGTGCAGGCTTGCACCAGAGCTTCAAAGTTGCTGCCGGCTCCCGAAGCCAGCACCCCCAGCCGCAGGATTGGCTGGGCCCTGGCCGAATCCGGTGGCAATTCCGGTGGCAATGGCCACTGGACGCAGGTCTCTTGATCGCTAGGGTCTGAAAAAGCGGGCATTGCGCCGTGTCCCACCTCACCGTCCTGCCCACAGTGCTACGCGATGCCGAGGGGCTCGCAGCCAGTTTGGTGGCCCTGGGCCACACCCCCATCTATGGCGGAGTGCTGAAGGGCTTTGCCACCGAGCGCCAGCCCGTTCTTTTGCAAGTTGTTTTGCCGGGTGGTGAAAGGCTGGGCTGGCAGCGCCACCGCGACGGCTCCCTTGCCCTGGTCGGCGACCTGCAGCGCCTTAGCCGCTCCCAGACCCTGCAGCGCCTGCTTGGCGCCATCACCCGCCGCTACGCCGCCGAGCTGGCCCTGCGCCAGGCCGCCAGCGCCTTTCCTGGGGCCCAGGTGAGCGTGGCGTCCTGACGCCGTGCCTGAGCTGCATCTCGACCTCACCGCCTGCCACCAGCACTTGGTGCGGGTCCGCCTGCTTCACACTCCCCGTCACCTGAGATTGCGCTTGGCCCTGCCGGCCTGGACTCCCGGCTCCTACCTGATCCGCGACTATGTGCGGCAGCTTGAGGGTTTGGAAATCACTCAGGCTGGACACCAGCTGGAGCCGCGCCGCACCAGCCCGAGCAGTTGGCAGCTAGAGCTTCCCAGCCTCGAACCAGTTGAAATCAGCTACGCGGTGCTGGCCGCCGAGCTCACGGTGCGCACCTGCCATCTCGATGGCGACCACGGCTTTCTGGCCTTAGCTGCCGTGGTTCTGGAGCTGGAGGGGGAGCGTTGGTCGCCCCACCGGCTGCAGCTCAGCCTGCCGCCCAGTTGGGATGCCTTCGTGCCCCTGCCAGAGCTGCCGGGCCCGGCGAAGGGCTGGCTTGCCGCCGATTTCGATCAACTTATCGATACGCCGATTGAGGTTGGTCCCCATCGCTCCCATCACTTCAGCGTCGCCGGTGTGCCGCATCGCTGGGTGAGTTGGGGCCGTGATCTGCAAGGCGCCGATCTGCTCGACAGTGATCCCCAGCTGCTCAGCGATCTCGAAAAGGTTTGCCTGGCCTGCTGCCGGTTGATGGGCGTGGAGCGACCTGCGGCCGACCACTACCTGTTTGTGCTGCACCTCACCGAAAGCGGTTATGGCGGCCTGGAGCACGATTGCAGCACCGTATTGCAGTTTGGCCGTCTGGCCCTGGCCAAGCCTGGTGGCCGCCGCAAGTTGCTGCAGCTAGCCGCCCACGAATACCTGCATCAGTGGAACGTGCGCCGGCTGCGGCCCGCCGAGTTGAGCCCTTATCGCTACGACCAGGCGGTGGTGGTGCCCACCCTCTGGTTTGCTGAGGGAATCACCAGCTATGTGGATCAGCTTTTGCCCCACTGCGCCGGCTGCAGCAGCGAGGCGGAGCTGCTCGAGGATCTGGGCGCGGATCTGAGCCGCTACCTGCTCAGTGCTGGGCGGCGGTTGCAGAGCCTGCGCGCCAGCAGTGAGGAGGCTTGGGTAAAGCTCTACCGCCCCGATGCCTACTCCCCCAACAACCAGGTGAGCTACTACCTCAAGGGTGCGGTGCTGGCCCTGGTGCTGGACCTGCACCTACGCCGTGCCGGCAGCGGTCTGCCCGTGGTGCTGCGGCAGCTTTGGGCCAGCCATGGCGCCGTGGGCCGGGGTTACCTGGAGGCCGACCTGATTGCTGCCTTTGCCAGCCAGGCGCCCGATTTAGCTGAGCTGTTGCCCCGCTGGCTCAACTCCTGTGAGGATCCGCCCCTGTTTGGCTATCTGGCCGATATGGGCCTGCGGCTTGAACCCCGGCTGGCCGCCAGCCAGGAGCTGGGCTGCCGCTTGGAGCCAGGCAGTGGCGGGATGGTGGTGCAGCGGGTGGGCCGCGATGGACCGGCCCAGCGGGCGGGGCTGGTAGTGGGCGATGAATGGATTGCCCTCGATGGCATGCGCCTGCGCACCATTGACGATTTGATGGTGCATCTGCGGCCGGAGGCTCCCCTGATTCCCCACCAGTTGCTGTTCTGCCGGGACGGTTTGGTGCGCAGCACCGTGCTGCTGCCAACGGCACCAGCCGTGGAGAGCTGGCAGCTCCAGCTCGATGCCAGCACTGCTGATCAGGGCACTGCCGATCTGGGAACTGCCGATCTGGGAACTGCCGAAGTTTGTGCTGAGCGCCGCCGCCGCTGGCTTGGTCTTGAGGCTGCATGAATTCCAGCCCCCAGCCCCTCTGGATCGCCATAGGCGCCGGCGCCATGCTCGCCCTGGGCGGGCTTGGCTGGCTGGCTCGGGATCTCTCAGCCCAACCGAATGGCGGCCAGAAGCGCCCCAGCCTGCTTGAGCTGCTTGAAGAGGTGCGCCAAGCTCCGGCAGCACCTGAGCCGGGCCGCCGGGCGGCACCGGGGCCGCCTAACCACTCGCCTTGGCAATCCCCCCTGCGGGCGAGTTGCGCTCCCGGCGATCCAGCCCAGCGTTTAAGACTGCAGCAATTGGCAGAAAGGGTCCAAACCTCACCGGCGCGGGTGCAGATCCACCCCACCAACTTTGGCGAGCGCTTCAATCGTGATGCCTACGGCAATCCGGTGGATCCCACACCCCAGCTGGTGGTGCTGCACGAGACGGTTTATGGCATTGGTTCAGCCATCAACACCTTCGTGACGCCCCATCCCCGCGATGAAGATCAGGTGAGTTACCACACCTTGATTGGTGGCGATGGCTCGGTGGTGCAGGTGCTCGATCCTTCCAAACGGGCCTTCGGGGCTGGCAATTCGGCCTTCAACGGCCGCTGGGTAGTAACGAACGCCAAGGTGGGTGGCTCGATCAATAACTTCGCCCTGCACATCAGCTTGGAAACCCCCCTCGATGGCGAGAACGACGGACCAGCCCATAGCGGGTACACCTCAGCCCAATACGACGCCCTGGCGGCCCTGCTAGCCGGCTGGATGCAGCGTTTCCCCATCCCGGCCTCCCACATCACCACCCACCGGGCGGTGGACCTGGGCGGCGAGCGAGCTGATCCCCGCAGCTTCCGTTGGTCTGAGTTGCAAACCCGAATGCAAAACCTCGGCCTGCTCTGCAAGCCTTGATTAGGGAGACCCTGGAAAACCCAGGTTGATTGCGCGAGAATATGGGTATAAACCAAGGCCAGGACTGAGGTGATGGGCGGCAAGCAGCTCGGGTTTGCTGATTACGAGCAGACGACCGCCAAAAAGCG
>Ga0247844_1002880_pt1 | contig 26702 bp, 20 predicted proteins | sample LaCtaG_FD_192421 | JGI IMG/M metagenome (GOLD analysis project Ga0247844, IMG submission 192421) | Freshwater microbial communities from meromictic Lake La Cruz, Castile-La Mancha, Spain - LaCruzMarch201714.5m_1 | ecosystem: Environmental > Aquatic > Freshwater > Lake | place: Spain: Castile-La...
GCGAGCCTTGACTTCGGCTGGTAGTTTCATGAGTATGTTTTCGTCATGTCTGGTTTATCTACAGGGGACTTTAACCCCATCAGGACTGTGCCCATGCTGGGCACACACAAAATAACTGTAGCGAACGCGGGCGGGCCACGTCAGTTGGCAATGCGAACGCTCTGGGCCGCCCGCGTCGCTCAGTTCTGGCAGTTGGCTACATTTCGCGCCATGACACACGACGATGTTTCCCGGATTGAGCGGGAGCTTGGCATCACTGCACCTAGTGACTGGCACTCGTCACCGACTATCCGCCAGAGTTGTTTCAGCACGCGGCAGACTTCGACCACATGGACGACCCGAAGCGCGTCATCGCCATGAATCGAGAGGTTCGCACCGGCCCGTTCTACGACGTCACTTGGCCGCCGCAGCATTTTGCCATTGGCGAGAAGGGTTTCGGCGACTACTACTTCCTCGACCTTTCGTGGAGTTCATCGCCAGTGATTTTCTTAGACCACGAAACACCTTCGTTTGTCGAGCGAGCGGGGTCACTAAATGAGTGGTGGCCGATGGTGGTCAGAGAGTATGAGCAGACATGACCATGTGGCCTCTCAATTAACTGAAAAGGGGTGATTTTCAGTTAGGCGGTCAACAAAAACAGGCCGTCCCGCTTTCGAGTTTTGCGGCGGCCTGGCGTATAGATGGAACTGAGGGCTGCGAGTGCTTGCGGGGGGCGAATGAAGAAAATAGTCTCTCAAACGGGGTCAGGCATGACATCGCTGCCACTTCCCGCCACCAGTGTTCGGGGTTCGCCACCCACGCATCGCTCCGCGTAGGCACCACCCTTGGCGTGTCGGCTTGCACTGCGCTCGCAGCCGCCGCATCGCTCGCCTGTACCCCCGCCGCTCTCAAGTTTGCGCGTTCGATCAGCCCCCCCACGGCAGTCTTTGCTCCTCTACGGCAATGACGTTTTTCGGCTTGCCGAAATGTCTCTCTGTACTACCTTCGCCCTTCCTTTCCCGGATTGACTTCTGTTTTTTGGCGAGAGTGGGGCTTGCCCCGCTCTCTTTTCGTCTAGGGGGGCTCACTTTTTATGATCAGCGAACTCAAAGCACTATTCGATTACTACGAGAAAGAGAAGGGCATAGACCGTGGCAAGATGGTCGAAGCTCTGTCTCTGGCACTTCTCGCGGCCTCGAAGAAGAGCATTGGCCCGGCTCGTGAGCTGCGCATTGAGGTTGATCCTGACAAGGGAACCATCAAGGCCTGGGCCAAGCTGCTAGCGGTGGAGACTGTCACCAATCCCTGGGAAGAGCTGCCCCTGGAAAAGGCGCGCAGGTTCAAGAAGGAAGCGCAACTCGGCGATGAGATTGACATTGAGGTCACGCCGAAAAACATGGGTCGCATCGCCGCGCAGACCGCTAAGCAGACCATGCTGCAGCGCCTGCGCATGGCGGAGAAGGAGAACCTTTACGATGAGTTTAAGGACCGCACTGGGGATGTGGTCAACGGCGTGGTGCGCCGCTTTGATAAGTCGGACGTGATCGTGGACTTGGGTAAGTTTGAGGGGACCATGCCCGCCAAAGAGCGTGTCTCAACGGAGGATTATACACCTGGCGACCGCATGCGCTTTTATGTAAAGGCCGTGGAGCGGGAGGGCGCGCGAGGGCCTGAAATCGTGCTCAGTCGCGCACATCCTAACTTTGTGCGCCGCTTGTTTGAGTTCGAGGTCAGCGAGATCGGCGACCGCACCGTGGAGATCGCCAGCATCTCGCGGGAAGCCGGTTACCGGACCAAAGTGGCCGTCCACAGCGCGGACGCCAAAGTGGACCCCGTGGGAGCTTGTGTAGGCCTGCGCGGGGCGCGTGTGAAGAATATCGTCCGCGAGCTAAACAATGAGAAGGTGGACATCATCCGCTGGAATGCCGACCCCGCCGAGTTCATTCGCGAGGCACTAAAGCCCATTAAGGTGCTGACCATCCAGGTGGCACCGGACAAGAAATCCGCACGCCTCACCGTCAGCGAGGAGGAACTCTCCAAAGCCATCGGTCGCCGCGGCCAGAATGCGCGCCTCACCTCCCGCCTCGTGGGCATGGAGTTGAGCATTGAACGCGACGAACATGCCTCGGAAATCTTTGAGGGGCAGATGGACACCGCCGCCCATGAACTGGAGAAAGCCCTCGGCATCAATTTGGACACCGCACGCAAACTGGCCAATGGTGGCCTGGGAGATCTGAAGGAGCTTGCGCGGGTTGATGTGGAAGACATCACCGATGTCTTCGGCGGCGACCGTTTGCTCGCAGAGCAGGTTCACGCACGTATTCAAGCTTACACACCAGGAGCGTAGCCATGAGCCGCTCACCCACCAACTTTTTTAACCAAGCCAAAACAGCCTACCCCGCCGTTCGACAGATCACCGTTCCTCATGCCATCCCGCCCCCCTCCATCGAAATCCGCCAAACCCACCTCCGCCAGCCCGGCTGACGAGGAGGCCGTGGCCGAGAGCACTCATGCCGCCAAGAAACCTGCGGTTAAAAAAGTGCTCTCCCTGATCGAGGAGGACGAGAAACCGAAAACGCCGCGCGCCCCGCGCACAGAGGGTGCCACACTGCCAGCCTTTGGGGCCAAACCCACTGTCAAAGTGGCCCCAGTAGCAGCCCCACCCGCACCAAAGCCATCTGAGCCGCCGAAGAAGACGCTGGATGACCACAAGCGCGAGGCGCTAAACATCTTTGAGGAGGATGATAAGCCCAAGAAGCGCCGCCCTGTAGAAACTACGCCGAGTGGCGGGCTGCCGCCCATCTCCCTGGTGGTCGAGCCAGGCCCCGTGGTAGTGCCACCGCCGCCGGCACACTCCGCGAAGACCGAGGAGACCGCCCCGGAGTTCGAGATCAATGAGGCAGGTGAAAAGGTCATCCACCTGAAGCCGCCGATCATCGTCCGCGAACTGGCGGAAAAGATGAACCTGCGTCCTTTCAAGATCATCGCCGACCTCATCGCACTGAAAGTCTTCGTGCCGAATGCGGAGAAGGCTATCGAGATAGACGTAGCCGAGAAAATCTGTGAGAAGCACGGCTTCCGGCTGGAGCGTGAGAAGCGCGAAAAAGGCGGCGGCGTTCACAAAATTGAGGAGGTCATCGTCGAGCCGCAGCCGCAGATCGTCGAAGAAGTGGCGGTGGAAAAGCTGGAGCTACGCGCGCCCATCATCACCTTCATGGGGCATGTGGACCACGGCAAGACCTCCCTGCTAGATGCCATCCGCAAAACTCAGGTCACCGCAGGCGAGGCCGGCGGCATTACCCAGCACATCGGCGCTTACAGCGTCTTTCATGAGGGGCGGCCCATCACCTTTATTGACACCCCCGGTCACGCCGCCTTCTCCGGGATGCGCGCGCGCGGTGCCAACGTCACCGACATCGTCGTCCTCATCATCGCCGCAGATGATGGCATTATGCCACAGACGCGCGAGGCGCTCAAGCACGCCAAAGACGCCGAGGTCACCATCATGGTCGCCATCAACAAGTGCGATCTACCCGGAGCCAACGTTCTGCGCGTCAAATCCCAGCTCCAGGAAATAGGCCTCGCCCCCGTGGACTGGGGTGGCGAGATTGAGACTATGGAAGTCTCTGCCAAAACCGGTCTCGGTCTCGACAGCCTCCTGGAGACCATGGCCTTGCAGGCTGAGGTGCTGGAGCTAAAGGCCGACCCCAGGGCACCGGCACGCGCCACGGTCATCGAGTCCAGCATGGTCGAGGGGCGCGGCCCCGTGGCCACCGTTATCGTCCGTCAGGGCACCCTGCGTGTCGGCCAGCCCTTCATCTGCGGTCCGCATTGGGGGAAAACCCGCGCGCTCATCAATGATCGGGGCCAGCCCATCAAAGAAGTCCGTCCCGGTATGCCCGTGGAGCTTGTCGGCTTCAGTGACATGCCTCACGTCGGCGATGAAGTCGTCATCATGGACAGCGAGCGCTCCGTGAAAAAACTCAGCGAAGAACGCCTCGCCGAGCAGCGGCACAAAAAGCTCGTCGTCACCCGTCGCAGCACGATGGAGCATCTCTTCGACAGCATTGACGAAGGCAATAAGAAGACGCTCAACCTCATCCTCAAAACCGATGTCCAGGGTTCCGTCGAGGCCATCTCCAAATGCCTGGGCGAGATCACCAGCGACAAGATCAACCAACGCATCCTCAGCGCCGAAGTCGGCCCCATCACCGAGTCCGACGTTTCCCGCGCCACTGGCTCAGACGCCATCATCATCGGCTTCAACACCAAGGTGGAAAACAAAGCTCTCAGCTCCGCCAAACGCGAGGGCGTGCAGATCAAGCTCTACTCCATCATCTACGAACTAGTGGATCAGGTGCGGGATGCGATGACCGGAATGCTCGATCCGCTGACCCGTGAGAAGGTGCTCGGCCACGCCAAGGTGAAGCAGGTCTTCAAGGTGAACAAAGGCTACGTCGGCGGCTCCATCGTCATTGATGGCCGCATTGACCGCAAGCAACGTGCCCGCGTCCTACGCAGCGGCCAGGCAGTCTATGATGGCAGCATCGAGACCCTCCGTCGCTTCCAGGATGAAGTCCCCGAAGTCCGCAATGGCCTCGAATGCGGTATCAAACTCTCCGGTTACAGCGAGTACGAGGAGAACGACATCATCGAATGCTATGAGCTGGAGAAGTTTGCCCAAGCCCTCTGACCGCAATGTCCCAAAGAGTCCAAAGAGTCAGCGAACTGCTCAAGCGAGAGTTGAGCATGGTGCTGGAGCGCCTTTACCGCTTCGACGGTCTCATCCTCACGCTGCATGAGGTGCGGGCCACGGCGGACCTGAAGCAATCCTTCGCCTACGTCGGCATCCTCGGTGCCTGTCCTGATCCCGAGGCCGTGATCGAAAAGCTGAACAAAGCGCGCCCCGCCATCCAGCGGGAAGTCCACAAGCGTCTCAGCATGAAAAGCTCCCCGCAGATTTTCTTTCGCCTCGATAACAGCGTAGAACGTGGCGTCCGTATCCTCAACGCGATTGATAACCTCCCCCCGCCCGCAGACCCACTGCCGGAAGGGGAGAGTGAGCCGAAGATGGTTTAGAACCCCCGCTTTGTAGTCCCGGCTTTAACCGGTTCTGGTACACCAAAAGGCAAAAACATACGCCACTGGCCGGGAGCTAGGTCGGGCGGTAGAGTCAAGCTGCCGATGCTCTCGCGGTGCAGGCGCACGACGCGGTTGCCGGTGCGGTGAAACATGCGCTTCACCTGATGATAGCGGCCCTCGTGCAGTGCCAGCCGCGCTTTGCACGGCCCCAGGATAACCAACTCTGCGGGAAGCGTAGTGATGTCCTCGGTATGAAAATGGAAGCCGCGCGCGAAGGCGGTCACGGCATCCGGGGCGATGGGTTCGGCGGTTTCGACAAGATAGACCTTCGGCACCTTGTACTCCGCTGCCATGATCTGCTTTGACCACCGTCCGTCATTGGTCAGCAGCAGCAGGCCGGAGGTGCTGCGGTCCAGACGCCCGGCGATGTGGAGGGTGTGCTTGTCAGGATCATCAATCAAATCTAGCACGGTGGGGTGCTGCGCATCATACGTGGCGCTGAGATGGCCGGGTGGCTTGTGCAGCATGAGGTAAAGGGCGCGCTCCGGCTTCTGGACCACGCTTTCATCCAGATCCACCCGCGTGAAGCAGTCCACCGGATGCTGCCCGCTGATCACGACCACGCCATCCACCCGCACACGCCGCGCGGCGATGGCGTGGTGCGCCGCCTGCCGCCCCATGTCCTGGTGCCTGGCGATGAGGCGGTCGAGTTTCATGACAGGCGGTGCCGCAGGTCACTTCAGCACCTTGATGAGCACCTTGGAGTTGCGGCCGCTCTTGTCATACTTTTCTCGCCGCGCCGTGGGGAGCGATTCGGGGGTGGCGACCTGGAAGCCCATCTTTTCCTCAAAGAAGCGGAACGCCTGCGTGCTCAGCGCCACCAGCACCTCGCAGCCGCGCTGGCGGGCGACTTCCTCGGCATAGGCGACGAGCTTTTGCCCGTGACCGCGATTTTTGTGGGAGCGGGTGACAAACAGGCAGGCCAGCTCGGCGATCTTCCGGCCCTGCTCCTCATAGCTGTGGACGGCGACGCTGCCGATGGCGTTGCCGTCCACATCGAGGACGAAGAAGTCTTTGATCTTCGCCTGTATCTGCTCGCGCGTCCGGGGCACCAACGCGGCGTCATCCATGGACTGCTGCATCATGGAGAGCAGCGAGGCCACGTCAGAGCTGTGCGCCCTACGGATTTGCTGGTAGTCGTCGGCATGGATCATGGTGCCCACGCCCTCGTTGCTGAACAGCTCGGCCAGCAGCGCCTCATCCTGCGATCCGTCCACGATATGCACGCGCGGTACGCCCTCCTGGCAGGCCAGGGCAGCGTAGCGGAGTTTGGAGAGGAGGTTGATGTCGTGACGCGGGTCTTTGCGTCGGTGGATGTCCCGCGCATCAGCCACCGAAAGCTGGGCTAGACGGCTGCCATCCGGCGCGGTCAAGCCAGCCTCAGAGACAAAGATGACCTTGGCTGCACTGAGGGAGATCGCCACCTCGACAGCGACGGCATCGGAATTCAGCCGCAGTGTCTGGCCGCGCCCGTCATAGCCCAGCGGCGGCAGCACGGGGATGATGTCGGCCTTGAGGAGGGCGGAAAGCGTCTCCACATCCACGCGCTCAATGCGCCCGGTGAACTCCTGGTCAATGCCGTCAATAACCCCGGCGGGATGCACGGCGAGTGCGTTGCTGACCGCCACGGGCATCTCCAGCGCTGTCAGGTCGGCCATCAGCGCACTGGTCTGGCGCGTGATGGCGTCCACCGCCACCTCTAGAGTCGCCGCATCGGTGCGGCCCATGCCATCGTCGCTGCTGAGCGTCACCCCGCGCATTCCAGCCAGGTAGCGGAGCTGCGCCCGCGCGCCAAAGATGAGCACGACCTCAATATTCAGGGACTGTAGCACGGCTACATCCTGTAGCAAGCTGGCAAACCCCGGCTGGTGCATCAGCGCGCCGTCAATGGCGATGACAAAGATGCGCTGCCGGAACTGCGGCACATAGCGGAGGACGCCGCGCAAGTCCTCAAAGCGCGGGGCGGGTTTGGTCGGGTCGGTATCTGGCACCGCGCAGTTTCAATCAACACCGGGCAGGGGGCAAGCCATTCATCATTTGCCATCGCGCGCATCCCGGCCATTCATGCAGCAGACATGGCCTGTAAAATTGACCCCGCCCTGCACACGGAAAAGAAGCCCGACTGGATTCGTGTGAAGCTGCCCCGTGATCCGGTTTTCTGGAGCACCAAGAGCCTGATTTCCGACCTGAAGCTGCACACCGTCTGCGAGGAGGCGCAGTGCCCGAACCGCTGGGAATGCTGGAGTCAGGGCACCGCCACCTTCATGATCGCCGGGGACCGCTGCACGCGCGCCTGCGGCTTTTGCGCGGTGAAGACGGCCAAGCCCTTCGCGCTGGAGGCGGACGAACCGCAGCGCGTCGCCCAGGCCACGAAGCGCCTCGGCTTGAACCACATCGTCATCACCGCCGTGGCGCGCGATGATGTGCAGGACGGCGGTGCAGAGCACTTCGCGCAGACCATCGAGGCCGTGCGTGCCGAGGTGCCCGGCATCACCATTGAAATCCTCGTGCCCGATTTTAACGGCAAGGATGATGCGTTGGAAGTAGTGATGAAGGCACGACCACACATCTTCAATCACAACCTGGAAACCGTGGAGCGCCTGACGCCGCTGGTGCGCAGTCGAGCGCAGTACCACCGCAGCCTGCATTTGCTAAAACGCGCCAAAGCGATGGCTACAGAAATGGGCACCAAGTGCGCCACCAAAAGCGGCCTCATGCTCGGCCTGGGGGAGACGGAGATGGAGCTTTTCCAGGCGATGGATGACCTCCTGGAGCATGACGTGACCGTGCTCACGCTCGGCCAGTACCTGCGCCCCTCGCCACAGCACCTGCCGGTGATCGAGTACATTCACCCGGACACCTTTGCGAACTACAAGGACATCGCCCGGAAGAAAGGCTTTCGTCATGTGGCCAGCGCGCCTCTGGTGCGCAGCTCGTATCACGCGGCGGACTTCAAGCCGGAGTTGGATGTGCAGTAAGGCTCTCCGCATTGTATTGTAGTCCCGGCTTCAGCCGGTTCCCCGAAAATCCCCCCATGACCGCACCCGACTCCTCCGCTCCCCTGGGTGTTTTTGACTCCGGCGTCGGCGGCCTGACGGTGGTGCGAGCGCTGCGTGAGCTGCTGCCGAATGAGTCCATCATCTACCTCGGCGACACGGCGCGCGTGCCGTACGGATCGAAGTCGCCGGACACGATCCGGCGCTTCTCGGTGGAGGACACACAGTTCCTCGTCGCGCATGGGGTGAAGGCCGTGGTCGTGGCCTGCAACACGGCCACCGCGCACGCGCTCCCGGTCCTGCAGGCGACCTTTCGCGTGCCGGTCATCGGCGTGCTGGAGCCGGGCGTGGAGGCGACCCTGGCGGACCCCGGCTGCGAGCGTGTGGGCATCATCGGCACGGCGGGCACCATCCGCAGCAGCGCCTACCAGTACGCGCTGGCGATGCGGAAGCCGGACCTCCATATCCAAGCCATCGCCACGCCCCTGCTGGTGCCGTTTGTCGAGGAAGGCTGGACCGACCACCCGGCGCTGAAGTCCGTACTGCGGGAATATTTGAAGCCGCTACTGGACAAAGGCATGGACACGCTGGTACTCGGCTGCACGCACTACCCGCTGCTGGTCCCGGTGCTGAAAAGAATGCTCGGCCAGAAAGTCCGCCTAGTGGACAGCGCCAGCACCTGCGCCGCCCATGCCAAGGCGATGCTGGAGGAAAAAAAGCTCCTGCGCACCGCCAAGGCCAAGCCCGTGCTGGAAATCTACCTGACCGACCTCTCCGACCAGGCCGAGGCGCTGGCAAAACGCTTCCTCGGTGCCGAGTTCGGCAAAGTGAAGAAGGCGACGGTTTGAAGTTCGGAGTGCGGAGTGCGGAATTCGGAGTTGTGAGGCGCGCCGTCATTCAGCATTCTTGACCGCATGTCCCAGCCCCAGCCCAAACCGATTGATCCCGCCGAAGTGCCCGCGCTCGCGCTGGCGACGATGAAGGCGGCAAAGTTCCCCATGCTGGCCACGATGGACGATGACCAGCCGCGCGTGCGGCCCGTGTCGCCGGTGCGCACGGACGGGTTTGTCATCTATGTCGCCAATCTGCGCCGCTACGGCAAAACGGCAGAGCTAGCGGCAAACCCCAAGGCGGAGTTGTGCTACACCGACGATGAGCACAACCAGGTGCGCCTCACCGCCACAGCGGAGATCGTGACCGACAAGCTGCTGCTAGCAGAGATATGGAACAGCAACCCGCTCCTGCGTGCCTACCTGCGCACGCCGGACAATCCCGAACTCATCATCTACAAGTTCGCGCCAAACCGTGTGCGATACATGCGCGAGTGGGCGCTCGAATACTTCGAGGTGGCGGTTTAGAATTTCACCGTCGCTCCTAGCACAAGGCCGATGCCGGGTTCGTTCGAGCCGGAGCCATGCTGGCGGTAATCGTCGTCGAGTAGGTTCTCGATGGCGGCATTCAGGCTCAGGTTCTTCGTGACCTGCCAGCCGCCGCGCAGGGTCAGCAGGGCAAAGCCGGGCGTGCCGCCGGGAGGGATGCGTTCGGTGTCACGACGGTCGGCGCTGTTGAGCTTGTCGGCGCGCGAGTGGGCCAGGCAGACGAGTTCCGTCCACACTTTGCGGTCCGTGCGCTGCCAGCGTAGGCCCGCGCGACCCATCACGGGCACCACGCGGGTTAGCGGCTCGCGCGCCAGGAGCGTGGTGCTGTTGGGGTGCTGATCCACCTCCCCCTCGGTCCAGGTGAGGTGGCCGAAGATGGACCAGTTGGGGTTGAAACGATAGTCCCCTGCAAACTCGATGCCCTGCACGAAGCCCTCGCCGCCGTTGGACTTGATGACCACGCGGTTGGCACCGCTGAGCAGACCGGTGGGCTGGCGAATGATCATTTCGCTGATGTGGTTGTAAAAGTAGGCCAGACTGGCACTCCAGTTCTCGGTGTCGGCTTTGAGTCCGATCTCGAAGTTCACGAACTGCTCCGGCTCCAAATTGGTGGTGGGAATCTCCAGCTCGCCAGTGCGGGCGATGTCGAGACGAGACAGGTCGCTGAGATTCGGCGCACGGAAGCCCTGGGAGACACCTGTGTAGAACTTGAAGCGATCCTTCTCATCCAGGTCCACGACGACGCGCCCGCTGGCGGAGAAGTTGGTCCATTGATCCTGATACGAGCCGGTGCGGGCAGCGGGGAAGGCGGGCGGGATGGCGGGAATCTGGAAGCGCCCCACTTCGGCGGAGGCATAGGTGTAGCGGCCGCCGATAAAAAGATGCACGCGCTGGCCGATGTCTATTTGGTCCTGGAGATAGATACCCAGCAGGTCGTAGCTGGAATCATCCCCCACCGGTCCCTGCACCGCATGGGAGACAAAGGTGCCGTTGAGGCGATAGCGCTGGCTGCCGGTGCTGACGGTATCGTGGTAATAGTCCACACCATAAGTTAGGCGACCGATGGGGCTGTTGCTTTCGAGCTGGAGATCGAAGCCCAGGGTGTTCAGCTCCACTTGGCTGAAGTCCATGCGGTTGTCAGCCACGCGGCGGATGCGGTGCTCGTATTCATCAGCGGTCTGGAAGGAGACGGTGAGGCTGGCCGCATCAATGAAACTGCCGATATCCTGCCCCGCCAGCCGCAGGTAGGAAAGCGTGCGCGCCTGGTCCAGTGAGCGGCGGATGTCTGTGCCCACTGTGCTGCCCTGCCAGGAGCGGCCAAAGCGCGTCGCATGTGTGCGCCAGGCGTCGTCCTGCTTGAGCTGCTGATGCACGGCCGTCAGGGTCGAATTGGCGTCCAGCGCCACATCCAGGCGCAGATCATAGGCCCACTCGTTGTAGCCAGTGTAGGGCAGGCTGCCGAGTTCGGCAGCGTGGGTGTCGTCGAACTGCTTCATGCTCGCGCCTAGGTGCAGCCCCCAGCGGCCGCCCTCGCCAAAGTTGAACTCCAGATGCTCCTGCGTGCTGCTTTCCCCACCAAAGGCAAAGCGAAAGTCCCCCTGACCGTGGAAGAAGAAACCGGCGGCCTCGTCGCGGAAGCCGGAATCCCTCGTGAACAGGTTCAGCGCGCCGCCGATGGAGTCGCTGCCATAAAGCACGGACCCCTGGCCGGGCACTAGCTCGATGCGGTCAATCGCATACTGGTCAATGGTGCCCCAGTATTGGTTAGGCCCCTCGCGGAAGGTGGAGTTGTTGAAGCGCACACCGTCAATGAGCGCCAGGTTGCGGAAGCCAGTGAAACCGCGGATGAAGGGGGATGCCTGCGCGTTGGAGGTCTTTTGTACCATCACGCCGGGCAGCTCGCGCAGCGCCTCCGGCAGCGTGCGTGTCTGGCGTTCCGCCAGCGTCTCCGCATCGAGCTGGCGCACCTGGGCGGGCACCTTCAGCGGATCGGCGCTGCTGCGGGTCGCGGTGATGACCAGGACGGGCAGTTCTGTCGGCGGTGTGTCTTTCTTTTCGACTTCAACAGGCGCAGGATCATCAGCCAGGGATAAAAGCGGCAACAGCAGGGTGGTGGCGAGAATTCGGGAGTGCATAGGTGTTGGGCGGGCGCTAGCAGGGCCATGCACCGCCGCAGATGTCATCTACCGCGTGAGAGGCAGATGCATTCCGGCCAGAATTTATCCCGCATCACAGGCCGGGGGATAGCGGGCGCTCATTACTTCCGCCTTGAGATCATCCGCCGCCTCGCCCACTCATTCGCGCATGTCGAATCAAGCCGCCGGACTTTTGAAGCACTACCTGGAACAGCGCCAGATCGCCGGGCAGACACATATCGGTCTGCGTCCGGGGATGATCGAGCGGCTGAACCACCGGCGGCAGGCCGTGACCCAGCGCGCGCAGCAGGTGCGGCAGATGGTGGCCCAGGAGCCGCCAGCGGAAAGAAAGGCTGCACCAGCACCCCCTGCCATCTCTTTCGACAAGCCTGCCGCGCAGCCGAAAGCCGCAGTCGAGATCATCGAGGTGCCCGGTGCGACCAAGGCGGAGAAGCTGGCCGCGCTGGCAAAGATCGCCGAGTCCTCGCCCGAGGCGCGCGCGCTGGGCACGCTGCGGGAGACGATGGTCTTCGCAGTGGGCACGCCGGATGCCGAGATCATGTTCATCGGCGAAGCACCGGGATCTGAGGAAGAAAGGCAGCGAGAGCCATTTGTCGGCCCTGCGGGGCAGAAGCTCACTGGCATCATCAAGGCGATGGGCTTGGACCGCAGTCAGGTGTATATCAGCAACATCTGCAAGTTCCGCCCCGCGATGGAGGACCAGGGTTTCTCGAACCGTCCGCCGACGCTGGTGGAGATGAAAACCTGCCTGCCCTATGTCTTTACCGAGATCGCCATCATCCAGCCCAAGGTGATCGTGGCGCTGGGCAAGACCTCCTGCGAGGGGCTGGGTATCCAGGGGCCGGTCACCAAGCTGCGCGGCAGTTTTTACCAGGTGCAGGGCATCCCCACGATGGTCACCTTTCACCCCAGCTACATCCTGCGGGAGGAGAAGCTGGCCGGTGGCGGTCTGGTGGCGAAGCGGCAGGTGTGGGAGGACATGCTCCAGGTCATGGAAAAGATCGGCATGCCCATCTCTGCGAAGCAGCGTGCTTTCTTCAAAAAATAGCCGCCGGATTGCCCTGGCGGTCCGGTTGCGCTCGGCGAAGGCACGCGCTAGATACGCGGCCCCTCCATGTCCGCCCCCACCAACCGCATTGACTCGCATTTCGCCAAACTCCGCACTGATGGCAATCGCGCCTTTGTCGCCTACATCTGCGCGGGTGATCCCACGCTTGAGGCCACGATTGACATCGTGCTCGGCCTGGAGCGCGCCGGGGTGGACATCGTGGAGCTGGGCGTGCCATTCTCCGACCCACTGGCAGATGGCGTGGTGAACCAACTGGCCGCCGAGCGTGCCCTGAAGGCAGGAGCCACAGTGCCAAAGATGCTGGAGATGATCTGCACTCTGCGCACGAGGTCGCAGATACCGCTCGTCCTGTTCACCTATCTGAACCCCGTGTACGCCTACGGCTACGAGCGCTTCCACCAGGACGCCGCAGCCGCCGGGGCAGACGGTGTGCTGGTGCTGGACCTGCCGCCGGATGAGGTGGCGCAAAATGCCGAGTTGAAGCCCACGCCAGAGCTGCGCCACATCCAGCTCATCGCCCCCACCTCGCCGCCGGAGCGCATCGCCAGCATCGCCAGGAGCGCGGAGGGCTTTGTCTATTATGTGTCCCGTCTCGGCGTCACCGGTGCCCAGGTGGAGATCGCCAGTGGCATCGCCGAGCAGGTCGCGATCATCCGGGCGGCAACACAGGTGCCGGTGTGCGTCGGCTTTGGCGTCTCCAATCCCGAACAAGCCGCCACCGTTGCCAGCATGGCAGACGGCGTGGTGGTCGGCAGCGCCATCGTCAGGCTGATCGAGATGAACGGCTCCGCGCCTGATCTGGCGCAGCAGGTCGAGGCATTTGTAAAGCCGCTTGTCGCTGCGGTGAAGATCCTGGCGTAATTCTGCACTACGAACTCCGAACTGAAATGACCCTGAACTTCTGGAAAATGAACGGCGCAGGCAATGACTTCGTCATGCTCGACAATCGCGACCTGTCCCTCTCCCTCACCACTGCACAGATCGCGCGGCTGTGCGACCGGCATCGTGGCATCGGCGCCGACGGCCTGCTGTGCGTGGAGCCTGCGACCAGTGGCGGCGACTTCAAGATGCGCTACTACAACGCCGATGGTGGCGAGGCCGAGATGTGCGGCAATGGGGCGCGCTGCTTTGGCCGCTTCGTCAACCGTCTGCATGACGGCAAGCTCACACATGTCCGTTTTGAAACCCTGGCCGGGATGATCTCCGCCGAGTTCGAGGGCGACCAGGTGCGCATCAACATGAGCGCGCCGCACAGTCTCAAGCTGGCTCAGAACCTGCCCGTGGGGGATGAGACCCTGACTGTCCATAGCGTGAACACCGGCGTGCCTCACGCCGTGGTCTTCGTGGACGATCTGGAGAACGTTCCCGTCCGCCCCTGGGGAGCAGCACTGCGCTATCACGAGGCATTCAAGCCCAGAGGCACCAACGCCAACTTCGTGGCGATCATCGCCCCCGGCAGCATCGCCATCCGCACCTACGAGCGCGGTGTGGAGGATGAAACACTGGCCTGCGGCACCGGCATGGTAGCCTGCGCATTGATCTATCATGAACTGACCGGCGCGCCCAGCCCCATCTCCGTGCTCGTCAAAGGCGGCGACACTCTCCTAGTCGGCTTCGATGCGAACGAGACCCTGCCAGATGAATACACCGACGTGACCCTCTTTGGCCCAGCGGATTTTGTCTTCGCGGGTAACGTTGGCATTTAACACCACCACGCGTAAAGAACCGGTCTAATTGAGCGGGTCACACTTCAAGAAGTCGCGGTCGTTGACTCCAGCAGCGCCTTCACCCACAAGGACATCTCTTTACACAACTGCCTTGCTTCGTTTCCTCTCAGGCTGGCTTGTTTCAGGCAATCCATAATGCGGCATCGGTCCATCAGCAGACCGCCCGCCCGGTTCAGTTTTGCTGCCTTTGCAGTGCATGGCCGGTCAGACACCATGAACACCCGGACAATGTTTGAACTGGAGATGGCAAAGGGATCGGCCAGAAACTCCTCCACAAAGGCTGTCGGATCCAGTCGGCGCGCATACCGTCCAGCGCGTTTTTGGCGAGTGTGGGACGGAGTGGCATTAAGTCAATGTTCCTTCTGTCTGTAGGCAAGACAGCACCCATCGAACCCATCATGCTTGAATTCGCTCATCTTCCCCCAGCAGCGCAATCGTTCCTGATGTCCAGACGGAGTGCGAATCAAAGGGACGGTGGCTGCTTTGCAGGTGAAACACACGGCGCTTCGGTTTCGGGATCACCAGCACCTCATTATATGTGGTCGGTTTGGGGAAGTAACCGCCACGTCTTCCGGAAAAGAATTCCACCAGAGACCAGGTCTTGTATTCCTGGCCGTTGGCAACACGACTGATGTGCTCCAGCCCTTTGAAGGATGGCAGAAATTCAATCCCTTTCTCCCTGAGTTCCGGGGGCAGAAAGCACACCACGCAGCGCGGCTTGGTCTCGCCGAGCGTCTTGTGTTTGCCGGTCAGACTTGAAAGCATATGAAAGCTTCCAGCCTTCTGGTGGGGCGACAGCACTTCGTGAAGGGCGATGGCGGCGGAAACGGCGCTTACCTCAAAGCGTTCCTTGACGAGACGAAGCAGATCAGCGGATGGAACCGTTTCACCGCCGAGTTCCTGCATCAGGACATCGCGCGGCATCAGCAGATGACTGGCGGCGTGATTGCACAAAATTTCCTCAAGTTCACCACACGGTGGGGCCAGCCGGACGGCGGGCAGCTTTTCAAAGCTGTAGAGCATGGCATGACCCAGTTCATGCGCATAGGTGAAACGTGCCCGGCCATAGCGAGGACTCAGACGGCGGTCCGAGCCTTCTGGCAGTACGATTCGCCCCCTGGCAAGATCGAGCCAACCGCCTGTGGTCACCTCCTTGTTGGCTTCTGGGCGCGGGTCGATGCCCAGCCTGGCAGCGACGCGAGCGAGGCTGATCGGCCCCTTGTTGTTGTCGGTTTCGTGCAGCAACTGCCGACAGTGGTTTTCCACAGCTTCCTGCCACGAACTGCCGCCCCACCTCTGGCACAGCCAGTCCACAAAGGGCTGGTCGGCCTCTGCGATCAGCCCGGAACGGCTCGCTCTGGGCTTATTGGGTGTGTCAGGCGAATCCACATTGCTAAATCGCCTTGGTGAGCTCTTCCGTCAATACGCCTTCTGCAAGACTTCGGTCACGTTTCACCGCCTCAAGCAATGCCTGAAATGAAAGGCCCTTGAGAATTTTTGCCGCCGCCGAAGCATACTCCCCTGGTTCTTTGCTCGCATTCAGAATGGCCTTCTTGAGTAATTCGTGGTGCTGGCTGCAAATGCAACACCCCAATTTTTGCAATTCGGAGTCGGTCCAACCTTTGAGCAAAAGATTGCTTCTTAGGGTCTGCAAAATGGAGTCCAAAGTCATTTCTGCGACCTTTTCCATCAACACATCCTTCGTAGCCGCTTTGAGTTCTTCTATCATCAAACCCATCTGCTGATTTTCCATTGCGTTGCGCTGGTCCTCCAATATCCTCACGAGTCTATTGCTCCGATGCTCGCTCATTTCTGCCAAACGGTAAAGCCAGGGTTCAATTTGATTGTGTTCGAGGCGAATAGGGGTGATCCGTCTCTCCTCCAGCATCTTCTCCGTGTTAATGAGGTCTGCTCCGGTTGGATCAACGACTGCATAGCCAACAATCCCAGTGGTCCCGGAGAGAGCTACCTTGTCTATATAATCGGACACATCACTGTCACGATGGCCACATCCTAGAAATAGACAGGGTCCGCGTTGAAGAAGGTTGTTCAGACACTGGACCCCAGCAGGCTCTGCTGGGCCGTTCTTGAACTTGGCATAGTCCTCACGACTCAAAACAATATTGTCGGTATTGTGCAGATCGCCGTGAAGTTTGAGCAACAGTTTTGGCGAACCCTCGTCGTTGATAATGCGAGAAGCGTCGGGATCAAGATATGTCTTGGAAACAAAGCTCGCATCGGTCACAGTTTGTTCCAGTAAGAGATCAAAATTGGTAGTGACGATGGAGCGCCAATTCAATGCTGTCAGACAATGATGCGACGGTTTTGGTTTCAGATCAAGGTTGCGAAACACAGTCTTGATCGTCACGCCAAAGCCACCGAGACCAAGCTTGTTCCTCATTATATTTGCTGCATCAAGAAGATGATTCTTCTTCAGCGTGCTTTTAAACAATATCCTATCTTCCTCGAGCCTAGGGTCGTGTTTCACTCCTTCTTTGAACAACAATTTTAGAAATTCCGCCCAGCCTTTACCTCCCGCATGAATTGTCATGCCTGCACCTACAAACGCGAAAGCCCTTCCGCTGTTGAGAGAAGAGACAAGATGCGGTGGAGGATCTGCCGGCTGTTTAAAGTTCATGCCAAATATATTCACGCTATCGCACAGCTTTTAGATAAGACGCTACAACTGATCCAGAGCCTCATTCAAAGCAGCTTTTACTGAGGTTTCCATTTCTCTGGCGGCCAAGTTTCCAATCCGTTTTTTGAAGTTTTCACGGTAGGTTTTCAGAATCGCAGTTTTTAACTTCTCCCGATCCTGCTCGTTTTTCTCGCTGCAAACGAAGCCTTTCAATTTTGCCATCTCGGTCGGCATATCCCGGTTGGCATGATCTAAAACCTTCATCACAGCCAAGCAAACTTGATGAATGGCTTCTTCATTGAAATTCACCTTGCCATGAAACTCAACGGCATCTGAGTTCAAAACCGCTGCTAGAAAGATGCTTACAACAGGCAAATTGTTTCCATGCGAGCCGGACTGATCGGTTTCGTTAAATGAAAGATGAAACTCAACCGTAGATGGGGATGAGGCCAAACCGGTCATATCCACATGCAACTCCTGACCTCGGATTTTTGTGATGAAAATCGAGTAACTTACTAGACCAAGGGCTTGATTTGCCGGACCAGGGGCATGCGGCGCACTATCGTCGTTCCAACTCAAATGCAGGACATCGAAGATTTCATGCATCGCATAGAGCCAGATGCCGAGGGGATGAAGTTCGGCCTGTTCATCTGCCAGGGTCCTAAAAAATTGCTGCTCCGGCAGGAATGTGTTTCCAGCTAGGCATTCGACAAGCAGGCGATTTAGAATGTGCCATTTCGCCATGTGAACCTTCCAGTCCTCCTGTTGATACACCCAGCGAAACAGCCGGGAGTATTCTTTGTCCGGGGTGACAACATGAGTCCTCTGGTTGATCGTGATCTCAATGGCGTCGGTGGAACCATCAACCGGATACTTGGCCCAGTCAGGATTTGAAACCAGCTTGTTCAGCATTGGCAACAATTGTTCATCATCTATTCTGCTTCGCAGCGTCACCTCGCTGACGCAGAATGAATCCCGCAGCCAGCGGATCAGATCAGGCGGATCAGGAGAAAGAAGACTCTCTTTCAAGCCGGCCGTGATGTGCGAGGGCGTGAGAAACGGCTTTCCTGACTCCAGTATATTTTCAGTTTGAAACAGCAGGCTGTCCAAGACGCAGAGCAGCATTTCAGTCTCATAGTCCTGCAAAGTTTCGGGTTTCACCTCGGATCCGGCGCTTTCAAGATGAGATGAAAGTTGGATCAGTGCGGCATTCCTGGCATGTGACCGCCAGCCAGATTGAAGCTCCCGTTCAGAGGCGGCCAAGAGTCGCTTTTTCACATTCTCAAGCTGAGACTTGAATGGTTCAGCGGGAGTCCATGATCTGACTTTATGCAGGTTCTCCTGTAGGTCCCAGACTCCAGCAGATGCCCTCGGCGGCGCTGGTTTAACGAGCAGGGCGGCAGAGATGGCGGAGCAGCATAACAGCCACAAATCCTCGGAGAATCTCATGCGTGAGATTTTTTCATCGCTGTTTTGGCGTAACTTTGCAGCAAACTCAGGCATCTGGGCAGAAAGCTTTGCCCACAGCAGGTCCATGATGCATCGGTCACGCTTTCCAGCGTCCTGTCGCAAAAGCTGGCGGCCAAGCTCGAACAGCAGTGAAACGTCCAGTGGGCCGAATGTCCGGGCCGATTCAAAACCGCGATTCGTCAGCTCAGGTGCCTTAGGATGCAACAAGGGATGAACCGGCTGGTGATTCCAAGCACTCACCAGACCATCAACACCCTTTGCGGCAGCTCTGCGGAGGATCAAGGGCAACTGACTTTCGTTCTGGTCCTTGCTATCGACAACGGCCTCAAGCAGCTTCGCAAAACTGAATGCCAGATTTCCGAACCCCCCCCCATAATGGGGGTGCGGTTGAGAGGGGAGTCTTTCAGGGGACACAAAATTGGGGACATGGCGATACTCGCCGTAGGGCGACTCTTGATTCCGAGTAAGTCGAGAACCATCCGACGTAGAAATGGTCTGGTGAAGGTCTGCGAATCTAATTCGGTTGCTCATGGCGCTACGTTGATGAAGCACACCCAAATATCAAGTTCTGAAAATCCTCGAGATCATGGTCCTCTGCCAAAGTATCCCACTGTTCGGAGGATTCCACGCGAGCCCAGGTATCAAGCCACGGAACCCGCACCACACCGCTGCATTGACGAAACAGCATGTCCTCTATCGCCTTCAAATCCCTCCCAGCCAGCGTGCCGGCCCCGTTGTTGTTCGACCAGTGCTTGCAGTGATCGAAAATTTCGTTCCTCCCTCCAAAAAGATTGTCGTCCAGCTTGCGGCACCGGTTGATGACCAAATACCTCTTGGCGGCGGCATGGCTCGCCACGTTCTCGCGCTGAGGATAATTTAGATGATCCAAGGTGGAGATCAGCGAGGTCTTGGTGGCGTCGGAAACCATCAACAAAACATCCATCTTTGGAGAGCTGGCGGCCGCAGCCGTAAAATCGGTGAATCCGGCGGATGTATCCACAACAACATGGTCAAAACGTTCCAGCAGGCTCCCCAATAGCCTGTCCACAATCAACGTGTCGTGTTCTTTTCCCGAAAGCTCCCCGCTCAGCCGCCATTTTTTGAATAGGAGATATCGACTCTCATTCTCGTCCGGTGGCTTGGTCATCGCCCCGGCGGCGTTGCTGTGGTGGATGCCCGGAGAGGGAATCAGATAGTGGATGTCTTCATCTTCGTCCTTGACGCACCAGGCATCAATTTCTTGACCGACGTTCCACTCGTCCGGGTTGCGCTCCAAAGTCGATGGTTTGGAAAGCCACTCATAAAAGGAATGGATGATGCGAAGCAGCGGATTTGGAACCATGCGGGGTATGCCAAATTTTTCCAAGGCCCTCGCCCTGAGTTCCTCTCGCAGCCGGTCGTTCAGCAGGAAGAAAGTCGGACTGGTGAAGTCCAGTTCCAGCAGGCAAACCCCTTTCTTGCCAGTGGTTTTCTTTCGTTCCCTCACGGCACGCGCCAGAACCGTGGCGGTAAGGTGAGCAATGGTGGATTTGCCCACTCCGCCTCTTGGTGAGGCAACGACAAACACCCTGGCGTTTTCGTGAGGCTCGAGGTTGTCTTGCAGCAGCCGTCCTTGAGTTACATCGTCGAAATAATTGATAACCCAATCCAATCGATAGTGCAGTTTTTCGGGGCATTCGTCTGCGTAGCGTTTTGGGAGGTGCTTCCGTATGGTTTCAATGAACGCTGGATTTCCGGCCTGCTCGGCGGTCGTCTGGGATCGTTCCCAAGCGAAGCGAATCAAATGACGCGGAGGCACATCGTGTGATCGATGATCGAGGCAGGCTCTAAGAAATTCAGCAGCAACCGCAGCCATGTATGGATTCTGGGGCGGAGCCTCAACCAGCGTGTTGAGCACTGCTTTCGACCAATTGATATTTAGACTGCGGGCGAGGTGCCGGGGAGAGGATGACGTGAGATTGCTTTGCAAGACCCGCATGAGGAGACCCGCATAGTGCTTGATGTCGTTTAGCGCAGCCACGCCTTCGTCGGTGGATGGGTTGAACCTTTCCATGCCGCTGCCCGTAAAAATGGCCAGAAGGTGCAAGCGCCGACTGAATGTATTGGGCAGAAAAAGGAAACCAAAGTGATCCAACAAGTTTGCTTCAGGAGGGGTCAGGACCCCAAGCCTGGGCACATAGGACCGAAGCTTTGTTTCCCTGTCATCCCCGGTCAGTCTTGCCGAGAAGGCGAACAAGGACTTGGTTCCATTGGGCTGCTCTTTCTCCGTGTCGCGATCTCTCCGTAACGCACCAGTCAAGGCATGGCCTGCTGTTGGCTTCCCAGCGCTCGTTGCATGTCGAATCGCCCAATCAAACAGCCATTCCTTGTCGTTCAGTTCTGGCAGTTTCGCGTCAGTTTCATCCATCCTGGTGCCAAGACGAAATTTCTGAAGCACATAACTTTGAGCCATGTCCAAGAGCAAATTTCGTTGGTCTCCGACAGCTCCCGCCGCTCGGGCCAGCAGCTCACTAATCCCCATTGCAGGAACCACGATGCGACTGCGATTGTCAACGAACGCGAACGCCATCGCATTTTCGTCTCCCACCAGTTCATTGAGTCGGTCTCGCGTCCAGCCAAATGCCGCCTTGATGTCATCCTCAAACAGGATGGTGTCGATATGTTCAGAGTCCATGCGCTGCTTCGGCTTTAGTCATTCCAGGAGGGGGGAGGGGCGCGGATGCTGCCACATGCGCCGCCTTTGGCAACCTTTCTCTTTCGACCGAGGGACGGCACAGGTGTTACGCGGAATGGAGTCCAGGAGTTGAGGCAGCCATCTCTGTCTGCCTGTCCGTTCCAGCAGCGTGTGCTCTGCGGCGCGAAGCGTCCCGGGGTAAGCAAGCTCAATGCGCTGTGGCCTGTCGAAAGCGGTTTCGCCGCCCCGCTGAGGCTCTGCCACCGCACTCCAGGACGCTGCCGCGACATGCGTGGCGTTACTCAATCCAGAGAACAAAATTGCTCTTCACCCGACCGAGCTTCGGGTCATCGTGCGTCAATACATGGGCGAAGATATCGATGGCCTTGCTGTGCTCCTTCACGGTGGCTGCCACCTCTGCGGAACTGCTGTTGACCAAGATTTTTTCACCGCTCTTGAGAGTGGCGATGAGTATGTGGGCATTCACGGAGATTTCGGCGACGCTTCCTGGGGGCGGCAGGCCGTTGGGCATTTCCTCCCATTTGCCAGCAGCCAGCGCGAGATCGAAGCGGCGCAGGGTGCCATCCTCGGTAAGGATGTAAAAGGTGCCGCTCTCTGGTCCGCTGCCGCTGTTGCCCCAAACGCGCTTGATATTCGTGGGCAGCGGTGAGCAATCAACGGGCACCACTTCACCGACGGCCTCAGCGTCTCTGAACTGACGGTTGGGGGTATTCCAGGCATGGGCCTTGCCGTCTTGGGTCACAGCGAGCAAGCATGTTCTGGTCACAGCTATCTCCGCGACGCCCGCAAGATCGCGGGTGAGCTTGGCCGCCTGATTGGGCTGGATGGCGGGGCGACCCTTTTGCTTCTTCATATCTCTCATGCGCAGGGTGCCGTCTTCACGGAGAGCGAGCCAGACGCCGCCTGTGGCAATGACGGCATCGCGCAACGGACCGCCGCCCCAGTCGGCGGCTTCCACGGTTTCATAGCCGAGGTGATTGGACTTCAGGGTGATTTGTTTCTCGCCAAAGGCGATGATGTGCGGGCCGCACATGCGCAGTTTGGTGACCTTGTGTTTCAGGTCAGGGGTCTCGCCAGTAAAGCCGAAGGGCAAGTTGGTGACGAGGCTACCGTTGGCGCGCAGGGCATACCAATACCCTTCTTTGCCGAGCACCTGAATGAAGTCGTCATACTTCGCGGCGGCGCTAATGTCGATGGGCTGGCTCTTTTGTTCACCCCAGGCATGAAGACGCCCAGCCTTTGTTTGCGTTCCGGGCCTGGGGCTAGCGATGGCACCTGGAATGGCAGCCTCGCCTTTCGCGACTCTTGCCAGAGTGTCTTTCACCAGCACCGCACCTGGGATGTCACCCGCCTTGGTGCGCTCGGCCTGGTAGGCGGTGAGTTTTTTTTGATAGGCCTCTCGTGCGGGCTTGGTCCGGGCGTCGCGGTCGGCGGCCAGTTTGGCGAGGGATTTGCGGTAGGTGTCGTGCAGGGGTTTCAAGACGGCGGGGGTGCTGTCGTCGTCGAGTTCGGGCATGGAGGGGGCTTCTCTCATGCGCTTGGCCTCGGCCTGGAGGGTGAGCACGTCGTCTAGCTGTGCCTTCTGCTGGGCCTGCGCGGCGGCACGGTCGATAGCGGCGGTGAACTGGGTATTGAGAGTGCTGAGCGCGGCCTTGAAGGCGAGGCCTCCCAGCTTGTCGAACTCGGCCTGGTATTCGGCAGCGAGGGTTTCGAGCTGGAGTTCGACGGCGGTCTTCGGCGCGGCTTCCGGTGCGGGGTCGAGGGATTGCCATTCGGGTTGGTTGAAAGTGGCTTCCTTGCCGTAGAAGGAAACCTGCCCGCTTTGTGTATCAGGAACGCTGGCGGCCGCCACCTGAAGATTGTTGACGAAGAAGCCCAAAGTCTGGCCAACAGCCACGAAGGCAAACTCTGCGGTTTCCGAGGGTGTTCTAAATCCGAATCCAACAAGTCTCTCGCTGCGCTCTTGATCTGCCTCTCGCCAAATACGCCGCAAAGTGCCCCCCGAAGTGCCGAACTCAACCTGGACCGATGCGCCGCCTGAACTGCGCAGCCGCATGTTGAGTCCCTTTCCAAGTTCAGATACCGGAATCTTCACGCGAACCGCCCCATCCGTGAAGCGAACGTCTGCGGGTGCCAAATTGTTCACCGGCTTAAAGGTGATAGCACCATTCTTCAAATAAGCCGCTGGGAACACCGGCCTCCACTTCGATGGATCAGGCAGCTTTGCGAGCTGAGGAATGGGCTTGGTGGCATCGGGATCGAGGGACTGCCATTCGATCTCGCGGAGGGTGGCGCTGCCTTGCCGGGCGAAGACGCCGATGGCTCCGGCGGCGGGTGGATACGGTAGCTGCACACCTCCGATGTAGCTGCCATCCAGGGTGACACCGAGGATGCTGCCGACGACGGTGGCTTCCAATCGGTGCTCGCCATCGGTGAGGCTGGGCACGGGGATGTCCGCCAGCTTTTCATGCGCGGAGCCGGGCTTGCCGTTTTTCTGGGTGATGCGGATGACCTTGGCTGAACGCTCAATGCTGGCGATCACGGTGTCATCGGCCCCTCCGCGAACGATAAGCGCGGGGCTGTCGCTGCCGGGGCCAACGAGAGCGATGGCACGCACGGCGGCATCGGTGGACTTCGTGGTGCTGCGAGTGGCGGCGCTCTTCCCGGTGAAGCGGCCTTCTTTCCATTCCCAGTCTGGGGCAATCGCTGTCTTCTGTTCATCGGCAGCCCAGAGTGGAAGCCAACGGGCTGCATCAGGTTCTTTCGCCGGTTTGAGTTCGAGGGCCTTCGATGCGGCGATGGGCGCATCAAGCACTCGGTAGTGCAGGCTTTCGAGAATGCCTTCATCGGCGAATAGGCCGATCTTGCCGGTTTTGTGCGTGGCATCGGTGGCCTTGGCGACTTCCTTGCCCTGGATGAGGGCACTGAGCTGATTGCCGACGGCGCGGAACTCGACGGTGGTGCGTTGGTTGAGCAAGGGATGCTCGTAGTGGGAGAGAGTTTTTGGCGCGTAGCCGCTGCCAACGAAGGAATTGATGTCGCCCGCAGGTTTGCGCCCTCCCAGGGTGTTGAGGGCATAGCCGTTGCCAGCCTCTTTGGCGCGAAGGTAGAGCCGCTGGTTCTGTCCCCCCGCTTGGCTGCGGAAGACCGCTCGAACGGCGATGTCGCCGCTGAAGGTGACATCGCTCCAGATGAAGCCGTCATGTAGTGCCACCGCCCCATCCGGCAGGCGCTCAAAGGTGCCTTTGCCTTCGACCTTGGCGGTGCGCAGGTCGATCGCGGTCCAGCCCGTGTTGTCCGGCACAAAGGCACTGACCGTTGATAAGGCTGTAGGTGGCGGATTGTTCTTCGCAGACGGCGGCGTGGTCTTGGTGGTGGCCGATGACTTCTTGTCTGCCTCTGGGATTGTCGTTTCGGGAGACGGCTTCGTCTGCACCGTAAGCACGGGCTTTGCTTCGGTCGCCGACGCAGGTGCCGGCGGCGTAGGCACTGGGTTCAGCAGCCATGAGCTAGCTATGCCAAGCACCACGAGACTGGCAGCGATGCCGATGTAGAGTGGAGTGGAGTCTTCGATTTTTCTTGGGCGGCTGGCGGTGTTTTGGCATCGGGTGGTGGAGCCGTGGCCGGTTCAGGTGTTTGAGCGGCTTGAGCAGCAGCAGCGTGCTGCTGAAACTCCCAGGCGAGCGTTTGCTGGAAGCTGATGATCGCGTGGGCAAACTCACGCGCCGTATGATAGCGCAGTTCAGGCTGAGGCGACATGGCTTTGACGATGATGGTATCCAGCCGTGCATCGGTGCCGATGATGGCACTGGGCGGCTGCCAGGCTCCGCGCGGCAGCTTGCCCGTGAGCATCTGGTAAAGGGTGACTCCGAGGGCGTAGATGTCAGCCCGGTGATCGACAGATGCATTCAGCTCAAACTGCTCCGGCGCGGCGTAGTCGGGCGTGCCGAGGCCGAGACCTGCCTGGGTCATGAGGCTGTGCTCATTCGGGACAGCGCGCTTGGCGAGGCCGAAGTCAGCCACCTTCACACGCCACTGGCGGGTGAGGAGGATGTTCGCGGGCTTGATGTCCCTGTGGTAGATGCCAAGCTCGTGTGCAGTGGCCACCGCATCGCAGATTTGCGGAATCAGCCACAGGGCTAGATCGGGTGTCATCTGCTTTGCTTTGAGCACCTGATGCAGATCTGAGCCATCCACCAACTCCATCACAAAGTAGAGAAACCGACCGCCGACGGTGCCGAAATCATAAACACTGACGATGCCAGGGTGATTCATGGCCGCCATGCTTTGGGCCTCTCTGCGAAAGCGATCCGCAAAATCATATTCGACGCCGACAGAGAGCGGCAGGATCTTGATGGCGACTGGCCGATCCAGGCTGATCTGTATGCCACGATACACAGCCCCCATGCCTCCTTGCCCCAAAAAACCTTCGATCAGGTATGAGTCCTTCGGCAGCAGGCCCTGCAGTTCCTCTGGACTAGGCATGGCCGAACTGAGGTCTGACAGTGTGGGCGTCGGTTTGGAAACCGGCTTGAACTGTGTGGGAGCTGCGAGATCGGGGGAATGATTCATAGGCCGAGCTGGGTTCTGCGTTTAGCGAGTGAAGTTAAGCATCTTTTGCCTCAGGCAACCTATGTTTGGCAAGCATTTGGAGCCATTAAGGCTAGATACCTGCATGTGTCATCTGTCCGACCAAGGGTTTGATTTTAAGTCACTTCATCTCCTTCAGCAGCTTCTGGGAGAGTTCGCGGGCCAGCGGCTGATTGAACTTCGGGTCGCTGGCGGCTTGCAGGTCGGCGCGGGCGTTGTCGGTATCGTCGAGGGCGAGGTGGGCGCGGGCGCGGTTGTAGAGGATGTAGGCGTCGTCGGGGGCCAGGGGTTGGGCGGCGTTGAAGGCTTCGAGGGCGTCATCGGCGCGGCCAAGCTGGAGCAGCGAGTCGCCACGGCGGTTGTGGGCTTTGGAAAGAAGCTCGTCGCGCTGGGGATGCGTGGGCGGCAGGCACTCGGGCAGGGCGGCGATGATGAGATCGCAGGTTTGCAGGGTGGCTTTGGCTTCGCTGTCGCTGAGGTCGAGCTTTTTGAGAGCTTCTTTGACGTGATCGAGCAGGATCGTCAGTGGCACGGCGGCATCGTTGGTGAGGCCATCGGTTTCGGCGCGGGCTCGGAGGGCGGCGATGGCTTCCGTCGCTTGGTTGGCGGTGGCGAGTCGTTTGATCTCGGCAAACGTCGGTGCGGGCACGGGCTCGGCTTTGACCGGAGTGGCCATGGGCACTGGGGCAGTCGCTGGCGGTGGGGAATCGGTGCCGGCGAGGTAGATGTCATCGCCGACGAGACGGGAGTATTCGGCGGGGATCTGCTGGCCGCTGGAGCGGTCGAGCACGGCAGCGCGGGTGCGTTTGAAGACCTGCTCGATGGTGAGTCCTGGGGTGCGCAGGTGGCGAAGCAGTTCCT